>Ga0209480_10000911_pt1 | contig 22581 bp, 21 predicted proteins | sample JI61114C2DNA_FD_187501 | JGI IMG/M metagenome (GOLD analysis project Ga0209480, IMG submission 187501) | Wastewater effluent complex algal communities from Wisconsin, to seasonally profile nutrient transformation and Carbon sequestration -... | ecosystem: Engineered > WWTP > Effluent > Algae... | reverse complement strand
CTGCCGCGGCGGGGGCGGGCTCGACGGGCGCGGGGGTTGTGGGGGCAGCGCTCTCGACGAGGCGGTTGTTCGCCTGAGTTGCACGAATCCGCCTGAGTTGCTCGAATCCGCCTACCGATGTCGGCAGGCGGATTTGGACGGGCCCGGCGAACTTGAAGAGCGTAGGCGAACTCTTGGAGGGCCAAGGCAGCCACGCGGTCTGGTTTTGGCGGCCCGGGGTGGTGATGGGGTTGGACATGCCGGCGGATCAGGGCGGCGTGTCGGTCGCGCCGGGGTACGACGCGCCGCCCCGATCGCCCCGGATCGCGCCACTGGCGGCCGCCGGCGTACGGCATGCCGCCCGGATCGCCCCGAGTCGCGATGTGGGCGGGCCTTGGGCGCGAGGCTGCGACCTTGACGGACGGCCGTCCGTGCCGCTAGCCTCATGAAACGATTCAAGGAGGAACGGAATGGGCTCGCAATCCTGGGCGTTCGCGGCGGCGGACCTGGGCGCCTCCAGCGGACGCGTGATCCTGGGACGCCTCAGCGACGGCCGCTTCACCCTCGAAGAGCTCAACCGCTTCGAGAACGGCCCCCTCACCGCGCCCGACGGCACCCTCCACTGGGACGCCGACGAGCTCTATCGCAACATCACCCTCGGCTTCGCACGCGCCCTCGCCGCCGAGCCCGGCCTGGCCGGCGTCGGCATCGACACCTGGGGCGTCGACTACGGACGGCTCGACGCCTCCGGCGCCCTCCTCGAGCAGCCCTTCTGCTACCGCGACGCGCGCACCGACGGCGTCCCCGAACGCTTCTTCGAGTCCTTCGACCCCGAACGCCACTACGCCATCACCGGCGCGCAGGTCCAGCCGTTCAACACGGTGTTCCAGCTTGCCGCATCCGCATCGGCCCAAGACTGGGACGCCGTCCGCCGCCTCCTCCTCGTGCCAGACCTGTTCAACGCCCGCCTCACCGGCGTGGACGCGGCCGAGGTCACCCTCGCCTCCACCACCGGCCTGTTGGACGCCGCCGCCCGCGCCTGGTCCCCCGAGATCCTGTCCCACCTGGAGGAGCGCTACCGGGTCCCCGCCACCCGCGTCCTCGCCCCCCTGGTCGAGCCGGGCACCGTCCTCGGCCCCACTCTCCCGGGCGTCCTGGACCGGCCCGTCCCTGTGGTCGCGGTCGCGTCGCACGACACGGCGTCCGCGGTGGTCGCCGTGCCCGCCGCCCGGCCCGACTTCGCCTACATCTCCTCGGGCACCTGGTCGCTTGTCGGCCTCGAGCTCCCGGCACCCGTCCTGACCCCCGAGAGCCGGGCCGCCAACTTCACCAACGAGTTGGGCCCGGACGGCACCGTCCGCTACCTCAAGAACGTCATGGGGCTGTGGGTGCTGGGCGAGTGCGTCCGGGGCTGGCGGGAGGCCGGCATCAAGCTCTCCTGGGACGAACTCGTCGACCTCGCCGCCGGCGCCGAACCCCTGGCCTGCGTGGTCGACATCGACGACCCGCGCCTGCTGCCCCCCGGGAACATGCTGGGCCGTCTCACCGCGATGGCCCGCGAGACCGGCCAGCGCCTCGAACCGGAGCCCGGGTCGGTCGCCCGCTGCATCCTGGATTCGCTGGCGCTGGCCTACGCGGACGCCGTCCGCCTGGCCTGCGCTCTCGCCGGCCGGGCGGTCGGCGTCCTGCACATCGTGGGCGGCGGGTCGCAGAACTCGCTGCTCTGCCAGCTCACCGCCGAGGCCACCGGCCTGGACGTCGTCTCCGGGCCCGCCGAGGGCACCGCGCTCGGCAACCTGCTCGTCCAGGCGCGCGCCCTCGGCGCCGTCGACGGCGGCCTGGACGCCCTCCGCGCCGTCTCGATCGCGTCCTCGGACGTCCGCACCTACCGCCCGGGCGTCCTGGCCGTGTCGCCTGCCCGTTGGGCCGAGGCCCGCGCCCGTCTCGCCTAGTCACACCCCACGAACGAAGGAGTCCGCCATGCGCCTGGTCGGCCTGCGCGTCGAGCACGAGGTCGCCCCGCGCGCCCTGCACACGTTGCGTCCGCGGTTCTCGTGGCGCTGGGACGCCGAGGGTGCCGTCGGCGTCCGGCAGGTGCGCTTCGAGTTCGAGCTCCACCGCGGGGACGCGCTGATCGCCACCGCCGAGGGGACCGACGCCCAGGTGCTGGTCGACGTCCTGGACGCCGACCTGGCCCCCCGCACCGCCTACACCTGGCGCGTCCGGGGGTGGGCGGACGGCGGCGCCGAGCCGACGCCGTGGGCGTCCGACGCCTTCGAGACCGCCCGGGTCGACTTCGCCGACTGGCCCGCGCCGTGGGTCGACCCCGCCCAGGAGCCCGTGACCCGTGACGGCTCGCGGAACCCCTTCGGCCCGAGCTGCAACGACGACCCCAACGAGACCAAGCTGCACCCGGTGAAGTACCTGCGGCAGCGGTTCACCCTGCCCGCCGCCCCCGTGTCCGCACGCCTGCGCATCACCGCCCAGGGCGTCTATCAGGCCGAACTCAACGGCGCGGGAGTCGGCGACGAGCTGTTCGCGCCCGGCTTCGAGAGCTACCACCAGCTGATCTCGGTGCAGACGTACGACGTCACCGCGGCCCTGCGCCCGGGCGAGAACGTGCTCGGCGTCGCCCTCGCCGACGGCTGGTTCGCGGGACGCATCAGCTTCACCGGCACCTCCCGCCAGTTCGGCGAGCGGCTGCGGGCCACCTGGGTGTTGGAGGTCACGGACGCCGCCGGCGCCACCTCGGTGATCTTGCCGGACGCGGGCGTCCGGTCGACCACGGACGGCCCGATCCGCTACGCCGACCTCTTCATCGGGGAGTCCTACGACGCGCGCGCCGAGCTGCCCGGCTGGTCGGCGCCCGGCTTCGACGACGCCTCCTGGGACGCCGTCGCCCTGGTCCCGGTCACCGAGAACCTCGTCCCGTTCCGCGGCGAGCCGGTGCGCCGCGTGGCCCTGCTGCCGGCCGTCGAGGTCATCCACACCCCGAAGGGCGAGACCGTCGTCGACGTCGGCCAGGTCATCGCCGGACGCCTCCGCTTCACCGTCCGCGCCCCCGCGGGCACCCGGCTCACCCTCGAGCACGCCGAGGTCCTGGACGCCGCCGGCAACTTCCTCAACAACATCGCCGGCCACAACAAGGACCAGACCGACGTCTACGTCTGCCGAGGCGACGACGCCGGCGAGACCTGGGAGCCGACGTTCACGTTCCACGGCTTCCGGTACGCCCGGCTGACGGGTTGGCCGGCCGCACCGGCGGCGTCCGACGTCACGGGGGTGGTGATCGCGAGCGACCTGCCCTACGAGGGCACCTGGACGAGCAGCGACGCCCGCCTGAACCGCCTCCACCTGAACGCCTGGTGGAGTCAGCTGGGCAACATGCTGGCGATCCCGACCGACTGCCCGCAGCGTGAGCGCGCCGGCTGGACGGGCGACATCCAGATCTTCGCCCCGGCTGCCACGAACAACGCCGAGGTCTCGGGGTTCCTGGGCCGCTGGCTGCGCAACCTGCGCGCGGAGCAGACCGCGGACGGGCTCGTCCCGATCATGGTGCCGATGCCCTACGCGTTCGACGTCGACCCGGCGACGGTCGACCGCACAGCCGACGACCTGTTCGAGATCCAGGCCGCGGCCGGCTGGGGGGACGCCGTCGCGATCGTCCCGCACGTGCTCTGGCGCCGAACCGGGGACGTCGGCGTCCTGGCCGAGAACTACCCCGCGATGGTCGCGTGGGCCGACCTGCAGCGGCGCGAGGCCCGCGCCCACCTGCCCAAGCGCCTCCGGGACGCGGCCCTCACCGACGCCCAGCGCGCCAACCACGCCGTGCTGTGGAACGGCGAGTTCAACTTCGGCGACTGGCTGACCCCGAGCCTGTCGGACGCCACCGACCCCGCCTCGATCATGGAGGCCCCGCGGCGCACGTCCGAGCACGTCGGCCCGTTCTTCCAGGGGCGGACGCTGACCCTGCTCGCCGAGATCGCGGGCGTCCTGGGGCGTCCGGACGAGGCGTCCGCGTTCGCGGCCGAGGCGTCCGAGGTGCGGCGGGCCTGGGCGGAGGAGTACCTGGACGCCGACGGGCGCGTCCGCGAGAGCCTGATGGGCGTCGCGGTGCTGGCGCTGGCTTTCGGGTTCGTCCCGGACGCCCACCTGCCCGCCGTCCGGGCGCAGCTCGTCGAGGCCGTCCACGCCAACGGCGACCGGCTCGACACGGGCTTCCTGTCGGGGCCCTACCTGCTGGGAGTCCTCTGGGACGCCGGCGAGCGCGACCTCGCCCGCACCCTGCTGTGGCAGCCGGAGTGCCCGAGCTGGCTGTACGCGGTCGACCGCGGCGCGACGACGGTGTGGGAGTCCTGGGACGCCGTCAAGCCGGACGGCTCCGTCGGCATCTCCTCGTTCAACCACTACGCCTTCGGCTGCGTGGACGACTGGCTCTACGGCACCCTCGCGGGCCTCCGCGAGACGTCGCCTGGCTACCGCACCTCGCTCGTCGCGCCCGACCTGGACGCCCTGCTCGATCACGTGGCGGCGTCCCTGGCCACCCCCTACGGACGCCTCGCCGCGGCCTGGGCGCGCGAGGGCGACGGCGTCCGGCTGGAGGTCGAGGTGCCGCCCTGCACCACGTGCGAGGTCCGGCTGCCCGACGGGTGGGCGTCCGCCGACGCCCTGGCGCTGGGCCCCGGCGTCCACCTCATCGCCGCCACAACGAACGGACACTGACATGGACGCCACCACGACCCCGACCGGCGAGTGGGCCCCGGTGTACGCCGAGCGGCTGCACTTCATCGCCGGGCTGGACGCGCTCAACTACGAGGACCCGTCCCCGGCCGAGGCTGCCGCGATGGCCGGCTGGGGTGCGCCGTTCGGGGAGCCCGAGCCCACGGACGCCGTCACCGAGGACCGGCTGATCCCCGGCCCGCACGGGGACGTCCCGGTGCGGATCTACCGCCCCGCGGACGGGGTGGCGTCCGGCGTCGGGCTGGTCTGGATCCACGGCGGCGCGTTCGTCGGCGGCGACCTCGACATGCCCGAGGCCGACCTGGTCGCGCGCGGCCTGGTCACCCGCACCCGCGGCGTCGTGGTGTCGGTCGACTACCGGCTCTGCCGCGGCGGCGTCCACCACCCGGTGCCCCACGAGGACTGCTGGGCGGCGTTCACCTGGACGCGCGCGCACGCGTCCGAGCTCGGCATCGACCCCGGACGCCTCGGCGTCGGCGGGGCGTCCGCGGGTGGCAACCTCGCGGCGTCCGTCGCGCTGCACGGCCGCGACGTGGGGACCCCGCCCGCGCAGGCCCTGCTGCTGTACCCGGTGCTGCACCCCTGGTTGCGGCCGTCGGCCGAGCTGGCCGCCTGCATCGCGAAGATGCCCGGCTGCCTGACGTTCCTCAACGCCACCGACTGGATCAACACCAACTACCTCGGCGGGCCGGTCTCGTCCGCGACGCCGTACGCCTTCGCGGGCGTCTGTGACGACCTGGCCGGCTTCCCCGCCACCTACATCGAGGCCTGCGAGTTCGACGACCTGCGCGCGACCGGCGAGGAGTTCGCCACCCAGCTGGACGCCGCCGGTGTCGACGTCGAGCGCGTCACGGCCGCCGGCGTCCCGCACGGGCACCTGAACGCCGTCGGGTCGCCGCTCACGCACGCGACCCTCGACCGCCTGGCCGCCCGGCTGCTCAGCCGCTGACCCAGCACACAAACGCCGACCCTCCCGTGATTCGCCGACCTTCGGGGGTCGGCGTTTCGCGCGGGGGTCGGCGTTTGCCGGATGGGGGTGTTGACACGGGGCCTCTGTTGGTCGAGGATGTATGAAACGATTCATCGCCAGAGCTGCCGACAGGAGCACCCGTGCGCACCACCAACCTTCGCTTCGAGCACCGTCCGGCCGGCGAGCCCGCCCTCGGCCTGGGGACGCCGACGCCGCGGCTGACCTGGGTCAACACCGACGCCCCGGACGGGGCCGTGCAGACGGCGTCCGAGATCGAGATCACGCGGACGCCGTGGGGCGCGTCGGCGTCCACCTCGACGGTGACGCTGGACGGGCCCGACCAGGTGCTCGTCGCCTGGCCCGGGACGCCGCTGGCCGCGCGCGAGCGGGCCGAGGTGCGCGTCCGGACGGCCGACGGCGCGGGCGCCTGGGGCGACTGGTCGGAGCCCGCCGCGGTCGAGGCCGGCCTGCTCTCGGTCGAGGACTGGGGCGACGCCCGGTTCGTGTCCCCGGTCGAAGTCGGCGCGTTCGAGGCCCCCGCCCCGGCGCTGGTCGCGAGCCTGGAGGTGCCCGGCGGCGTCCGCTCGGCGCGGCTGCACGTCACGGCCCACGGCTGGTACGAGGTGCACCTGAACGGCCAGCGTGTGGGCGACGACTGGTTCGGCCCCGGCTGGACGACCTACCCCAAGCGCCTGCGCTACTACTCCTACGACGTCACCGACCTCGTCCACGCGGGCGGCAACGAGATCGCGATCGCGCTGGGCGACGGCTGGTTCCGCAGCCCGCTGACGTGGGAACTGCGAACCGGCTTCTACGGCGACCGCCTCGCCGCCCTCGCCCGCCTCGAGGTCGTCACGGACGCCGGCGCGCAGCTCGTGCTCGCCACCGACGGCACCTGGCAGGCCGTCGAGACGAACGTCTCGGCCAACTCCCTCTACGGCGGCGAGAGCCAGGACCTGCGGCGTCCGTTCCTCGGGAGCGTCCGCACCGCCGTCGAGCCCGTGGACGCCGCCCTCGACCGGCTCGTCGCCGCCGAGGGCCCGGCGGTGCGCGAGGTCGACCGGGTCGCCGCCCAGAAGGTGTGGCGCTCGCCGTCGGGCGCGCTGCTCGTCGACTTCGGCCAGAACCTCGTCGGCCTCACGCGGCTGACGGTGCGCGGCCTGCCCGCGGGCCACGAGATCACGATCAGGCACGCCGAGGTGCTCGAGCACGACGAGCTCGGCGTCCGCCCCCTGCGCAACGCGAAGGCCACCGACACCTACCTCGTCGCCGGCGCCGCCGAGGAGATCCTGCAGCCGCACTTCACGTTCCACGGCTTCCGGTACGCCGCGGTCGAGGGCCTGGCCGAGCTGGCGGCGTCCGACATCGAGGCGGTCGTCCTGAGCTCGGCGCTGACGCGGACGGGGTGGTTCGACAGCTCGGAGCCGCTGCTGAACAGGCTGCACGAGAACGTGGTGTGGGGCATGCGGGGCAACTTCGTGGACGTCCCGACCGACTGCCCCCAGCGCGACGAGCGCCTCGGCTGGACCGGCGACATCCAGGTCTTCAGCCCCACCGCCCTCTACCTGCACGACGCGGCGGGCTTCCTGTCGTCCTGGTGCGCCGACCTCGCCGCCGAGCAACACGCGGACGGCAACGTGCCCATCGTCATCCCGAACGCCCTCGCCGGGCAGTCGCTGATGGGCGACATGGTCGCCGCGGCCTGGGGGGACGCCGCCGTCATCGTCCCCTGGAACGTCTACCGGGCCACGGGCGACGCCACGATCCTCGCCCGCCAGCTGCCCAGCATGAAGGCGTGGGTCGACAAGGTCGACACCCTGGCCCCGAACCACCTGTGGCTCGGCGGGTTCCAGTTCGGCGACTGGCTCGACCCGGACGCCGCCCCCGACAGCCCCGCGGACGCCAAGGCCGACGGCGACCTCGTCGCCACCTCGTGCTTCTTCCACTCCGCGGACCTCACCGCGCAGGCCTGCGTCGTTCTCGGGGACGCCGCCGGTGCGGCCCACTACGCGGCGCTCGCCGACGGCGTCCGGACGGCGTTCCAGCGGCGGTTCGTGACGTCCGACGGCCTGATCATCGGGGACGCGCCCACCTCCTACGCCCAGGCGATCGTCTGGGGGATGCTGACCCCCGAGCAGGCCGCGTTGGCCGGCGACCGGCTCGCCGACCTGGTGCGGCTGGCGTCCTTCCGGGTGACGACCGGTTTCGTCGGGACGCCGATCATCACCGACGCGCTGAGCATGACCGGCCACGTCGACATCGCCTACCGGCTGCTGCAGGAGACCGGCTGCCCGTCGTGGCTCTACCCGGTCACCATGGGCGCCACCACGATCTGGGAGCGTTGGGACTCGATGCTGCCCGACGGCACCATCAACCCGGGCGAGATGACCTCGTTCAACCACTACGCCCTGGGCGGCGTCGCCGACTGGATGCACCGCGTCATCGGCGGCCTGGCGTTCGACCCGATCGCGCGCACGGTCACGATCGCCCCCGTCCCGGGCGGCACCCTGACCCTGGCCGCGACCCGGCTCGAGACCCCGTACGGCACCGCCGAGTCGGGCTGGCGGCGCGAGGGCGACGAGGTGATCGTGCACGCGGTGGTCCCGGTGGGGCTGCGCGGCGAGGTCGCCCTGCCCGACGGCTCGACGCGCCAGGTGGCGTCCGGCCGGCACGTCTGGACGGTGACCGCACCGACGGCGTCCGGGCGGCCGGAGACGATCCGCGACCTGATCGGCTCGCCCTTCTGGGAGCCGGTCAGCGCCGCGATCTCCGCGAAGACCCCCCTGGCCGACGAGCGCGCGATCACGCACATGCTCCGCAAGGCCCTGGACGCCCCCGCCGGCATGATCGCGATGGCGGCGACGCTCGGCGGCATGATGGGCCCGGTCGCCGAGATCCAGGCCGAGGTGGACCGCATCCTGGGGTGAGCCGAGCGCCACAGGTGTGCAAATCTAATAGCTGCTGTTAGATTTGCACACATGATCCCTCGGTGGGCCGCCGGCCAGCTGCGTACCAGGCTCGCTGATTCGGCCGCGGTGGCCCTGCTTGGACCGCGGCAGGTCGGCAAGACCACCTTGGCTCGCGAGCTCGCCGATGAGTGGCCGGCCGGAGCCGTCTACCTGGATCTGGAACGACCCGCGGACCTGCGGCGTCTCGATGACGCCGACGCCTACCTGAGGAGCCTCGCCCCCAGGCTGGTCGTGCTGGACGAGGTCCATCGGCTCCCCGGCCTGTTCGACATCCTGCGAGGGGTCATCGACGACAACAGGCGCGCCGGGTTCCGCACGGGCCAGTTCCTGCTGCTCGGTTCGGCCTCCCTCGACCTGATTCGCCTGTCCTCCGACAGCCTCGCGGGACGCGTCTCGCATATGGATCTCGGCGGGATCGCGGTCGACGAGGCCGCCGACGTCGGCATCGCCGAGGGCCGGGTCTGGCTCCGGGGCGGGTTCCCCGACAGCCTCACGGCAGGCTCCGACCAGCAGGCGAGCCGGTGGTGCGCGGATCTCATCCGGTCCTACCTCCAGCGCGACGTCCCCATGTTCGCCCCGCGCATCCCGGCCGAGACGCTCCGTCGCCTCTGGACGATGGTCGCCCACACGAGCGGCGGCCTACACAACGCGAGCCGGCTCGCGACCAACCTCGGGATCAGCGGCCCGACGGTCGACCGCTACCTGGATCTCCTCGACGACCTTGGCCTGCTCCGTCGCCTCCGTCCCTGGCACACGAACACGGGCAAGCGCCTGACCAAGTCGCCCAAGATCTTCGTCCGGGACACCGGGCTCCTGCACGCGCTGCTCGAGATCGAGACTCAGCACCAACTGCGCGGTCACCCCGTCGTGGGTGCCAGCTTTGAGAGCTTCGCTGTCGAGTCGCTCATCACCGCTGCCGGTCCGGCTTTCCAGGCCCACCACTACCGGACCGCCCACGGCGACGAGATCGACCTCCTCCTGACCCGCGGCGGGCGTCCGGAGGTTGCCATCGAGGTCAAGCTCTCCACCGCCCCTACGCTCACGGCCGGCTTCCACCGCGCCTGCACGGATCTGGGCGTCGAGCGCCGCTTCGTGGTCCACCCGAGCGTCGCGACCGAGCCCTACCAGACGTCGGGAACCACCGTCTCGGGACTCGAGTCCCTGGTGCGCGAACTCCGGAGGTCGTCGGCGGCCTGAGCGGCCGCTACCCGTGCTGCGAAGTCGTGGCTATTGGGGTGCTTTGTCCGTCGCGTTGGCAGCGCGTGTAGCGAAACCGTCGTTATGGCAGCCCACTGGGCATCCATGACGACGGTTTCGCAGCACGGCCTGTCGGGGAGCCGACCCCCACCCGCCGAAAACGACGAGATCGCAGCAGCGACCCGGCTTGGGACCTGGGTTACCCGACCAACGCGCGGGCGGCGTCCGTGATGCCGGTGGCCGACAGGCCGAAGTGGTCGAGGATCCAGGACGGCGAGCCGGTGGGCGCGAAGGTGTCCGGGAGGCCCAACGCCGTGACGCGGGTGGGGTGCGTCCGGGCGACGAACTCGGCCACCGCGCCGCCCAGGCCGCCGCTGGCGAGCCCTTCCTCGGCGGTGACGATGCCCCGCGTCTCGGACGCCGCCGCGATGATCGCGGCCTCGTCCAGGGGCTTCACCGACGCCACGGACAGCACCCGCGCCGAGATGCCGCTCTCGGCGAGCAGGTCGGCCGCCGCGAGGGCCCGGTGCAGCACGACCCCGTTGGAGGCGAGGGTGACGTCGGTGCCCTCCCGCAGCACCACGGCCTTGCCGGGCGCGAAGGAGTAGTCCTCGGCGTGGACGGCCGGAACCCGGAACCGCGAGATGCGGATGTAGACGGGGCCGTCGTGGCCGTAGGCCCAGCGCACCGCCTGCTCGGTCTCGGCCGGGTCGGCCGGGACGATCACGGTCATGTTGGGCAGCACCCGCATCCAGGCGACGTCCTCGATGGAGTGGTGCGTCGCGCCGAGCGGCCCGTAGGCGATGCCGGGGCTCTGGGCGCAGAGGACGACGTGGTAGTTGCTGTAGACGAGGTCGGCCTTGATCTGCTCCATGGCGCGGCCGGTGATGAAGCAGCCCGCCGCGGAGACGAACGGCACCTTCCCGCCGTTGGCCAGGCCGGCGCTGACGCCCACCATGTTCTGCTCGGCAATGCCGACGTTGACGGTCTGGTTAGGGAACTCCTTCACGAAGCCGTCGAGCTTCGAGCTGCCCACCGAGTCGTTGACCAGGACGATCACGTTCCGGTCCTGCCGGGCGAGGTCGGCCAGGGTCGCCGCGTAGGCGCCCCGGCAGTCGTAGGTGGCGGTCACTTCTGCTCCTCGAGTTCCGAAAGGATGGCGTCGATGTCGTCGGGGGTGAGCTCGTTCAGGATCGCGTCGATCTCGTCGGGCGTCGGCACGTGGTGGTGCCTCGAGACCTTGTCGCTCATGAACGAGATCGGGTAGCCCTTGTGCGAGTGCGAGATCACGAACGTGGGCTTGCCGGGCGCGGGGGCCGCGGCGAAGGCGTCCAGGATCTGGCCGTGGTCGTGGCCGTCGATCTCGACGACGTGCCAGCCGAAGGCGCGGGCCCGGTCTGCGAGGGGCTCCAGGGCGATCGTCTGCTCGGTGGGCGTCCCCATCTGGAGCCGGTTGCGGTCGCAGACGGCGTACAGGCGGTCGAGCCCGAACTGCGCGCCCGCCATGAGCGCCTCCCAGTTCGACCCCTCCTGCAGCTCGCCGTCGCCCATCAGGACGACCGTGCGACGCGGCGAGCCGTCCAGCTTCGCGGCCAGGGCGGCGCCGACGCCGATGGGCAGGCCGTGGCCGAGGGCCCCGGTGTTCGCCTCGATGCCGGGGATGTAGCCGCGGTTCGGGTGGCCGCTGAGCCGCGAGCCCGGATCCATGAAGGTCATCAGCTCCTCGACCGGGAAGTACCCTGCGAGCGCCAGCGCGATGTAGAGCGCACCGGCCGTGTGGCCCTTCGAGAGGATCAGCCGGTCGCGATCGGCCTTCAGCGGGTCTGCCGGGTCGAGGTTCAACTCGTGCAGCACGAGCGTCACCAGGACGTCCGCGATCGAGTAGTCGCCCCCGATGTGGCCGTTGCCCGAGTGGGCGATCATCAGCGGGTCGCGGCGCCGCAGCTCGGTGGACGCGCGCCGCAGGTGGGCCACGACCTCCTCCCGGGACGCCCCCGGTGCGGTCCGTCCGAGCACCGGGGTGACGACGTGGTCCCAGCGGGTGGTGTCGCCCATCATCGACCCATCGAGGAGAGCAGGGCGTCCTGGATGACGCGCTGGGCGCCGAGGGCGTCCTGGCGGGACTGGGCCGCGGCGAGGGCGTCCTCGTCGAGGCTGTCCAGCGCGCGCCAGACGGCCTTCAGGAACCGGATCGACAGCTTGGCGTTCTCGACGGCGTCCTCGCGGAACGGGAACTGGTCGAGGTTCCAGACGCCCTCCCAGCCGTTGGCCTTCAGCACGTGGAAGTACTCGAAGATCTCGACCATGTGGATCGAGCCGACCATCATGTCGTCGTCCCAGCCGCGGTAGTTGTCGTTGACGTCCATGCCCCACAGCAGGCCGTGGTCGATGAGCAGCTGCGCCGACTCGGCCGGCGCCTCGCCGCCGAACAGCGCGTGGCCGAAGTCGAGCAGGACGCCGACGTTGTCGACCTTCATCTGCTGGATGCCCAGGATGGTCTTGGCGGCCGAGCCCCAGTACATGTGGGTGCGGGGCTCGCGCGGTTTGTACTCGATGACGAACTTGAGGTCGGGGTGGGTGGACGCGAGCTCGCGCATGCCGTCGACGGCGAGGCGGTTCAGCTCGCGGTAGTCGACCTGGAAGGGGTAGTCGAAGCCGTCCTGGCCGGGCCAGATCTTGACGTACCGGGCGCCCAGGTCGCGGACGATGTCGGCGGCCTCGTTCATCACCTTCAGGGCCGAGGCGCGCTTGGCCGGGTCGGGGTTCGTGAACGCGCCGCGGGGGAGAAGGGGTAGGTGATGTCGACCCAGCGGATGTCGTCCGTGGCCGCCGCGAGCGCGAGCTGGTCGAGCGTGCTGCGGGCGTCGCCGTAGCCGTCGACGGCGTAGCGGTCCTTGTAGGTGGCGAAGTTCCAGAGTCCTGCGCCGAATTCGGGTTGGTTCATGGCTAGCTCCTTGTTGGTTGTCAGTGCTCTAGTTCTGAAGACGGGGGACGCCGGCGCGCACGAGCGCGTCGCGCCAGGACTCGCGGGCGGCGGCGCGGCGGGCGTCGGCGTCCGCGGACGGGTGGACGAGCCGCGGGACCAGGCCGGCCGCCGGGGCGAGCGGGACGCCGAGGGCCCGCCACGCCAGCGCCGCAGCGCCCACGGGCGAGATGTCGGCGACGGCCGAGACCAGGAGCGTCCGGCCGAGCAGGTCGGCCTGGGACTGCATCAGCACCTCGGACGCCGTCGCCCCGCCCCCCGCGTGCAGGAGCGGGAACGCGCGTCCGGGGTCGAGGGCGTCCACGATGTCGCACACCTGGTGGGCGACCGAGTCGATGCCGGCGCGGGCGACCTGCGCGCGGGTCGTGGACGCCGTGAGCCCGGTGAGCGTGCCGACGGCGTCCGGGCGCCACCAGGGCGACCCGATGCCGTTGAGGGCGGGGACGAAGACGGCCGTGCCGGGGTCGGGGGTGGTCGCCGCGAGGGCGCCGAGAGCGGCGGCGTCCGGCAGGCCGAGCGTGGCCGCGAGCCAGTTCAGCCCGGCGCCGGCGTACAGGATGTTGCCCTCGTAGGCGTACTGCGGGGCGCCGTCGAGCCAGGCGAGGGTGGTCGAGACGCCGTCGACGCGGCTGGCGGCGTCCGGGGTGGGGATCATCGTCGACGAGCCGGTGCCGTAGGTGACCTTGCCGGCGCCGGGGACGTCCGGGGCGAGCGCCCAGTGCCCGAACAGCGCGGCGTGGCTGTCGCCGAGGACGGCGAGGATCGGCGTCCCGTCGGGGACGCCCGGGAGGCCGAGGGTGCGTCCCCAATCGCCGGCCGAGGCGTGCACCTCGGGCAGGCGGGCGAGGTCGACGCCGAAGGCGGCGGCGAGGTCGGCGTCCCAGGCGAGGCTGCCGAGGTCGAGGAGTTGCGTCCGGGAGGCGTTGCCCGCCTCGATCGCGAACGTCGCGCCGCCGGTCAGGCGGTGGACGAGCCAGGCGTCGACCGTGCCCATGCGCGCCGGGTCGTGCGCGCGCTGCAGCCAGGCGAACTTGGACGCCGAGTACGCCGGGTTGGCCTCCAGGCCGGTGCGGGCGCGGATGGCGGCGCGCACGTCGGCGGGGAGGGCGTCGATGGCGTCGGCGCCGCGGGCGTCCTGCCAGCTCACAACCGGGCCCGCCGCGTCGCCGGCGGCGTCCCAGCCCACGACGGACTCGCGCTGGTTCGAGACGGCGACGCCGACCACGACCACGTCGGGCCGCTTCACCAGGGCCTCGGACGCCGCCCGCACGACGGAGTCCCAGAGGTCGTCGGCGTCCTGCTCGACGCGGCCGGGGGCGGGGAACGAGATGCCGAGTGGGGCGGAACCGGACGCCAGCACGGTGCCGGAGGCGTCCACGAGGAGCGCCTTGGAGCTGGTGGTGCCCTGATCGAGGGCGAGGATCGCGTTGGCCATCTCTGCATTTCTATTCAGTAATGACTGGACATGCATTGGCCTACGGGTGTGGAAGGTCTCCGCGCAAGGGTCTGGCAGGCCTCAACACGACGAGAGCCCGCTCAACCGGCGTCTGGCCCGGAATTCGGGCGGTTTGGGCCATTGAGCGGGCTCTGCTCGTGTTTGGACGTCCAAACCGGGCGACGCCGACCTGCCGACGGGCGTCGGCGGTCAACGTGTCCGGTGTGCAGATGGGTGGGTGACGATCGGAGGCGTGCCAGAATGCGCGGGACGGAAGGGTGGTCGGTGGCGTGAGTACGGGACCGGGTCTGCGGCGCAGCCAGCGCACCGTCGGCGAGCTGCGGTTGGCCGCGAAGGTCGCCTGGATGTACCACGAGGAGCACCGCAACCAGCCGGAGATCGCCACGGAGCTGCACCTGTCGCAGTCGCGGGTGTCGCGGCTGCTCAAGCTGGCGCAGGACGAGGGCATCGTCCGCACGGTCGTCCAGCCGCCGCAGGGCGTGTTCACCGACCTGGAGGCCGCGATCGAGCGCCGGTTCGGGGTGGCCGAGTGCGTGCTCGTCGAGACGCGCGGCACGGAGGCCGCCGTGCTCAACGACCTGGGGATCGCGGCGGCCGACCACCTCACGGCCACCCTGTACGGGCACGAGATCGTGGGCATCTCGTCCTGGAGCGAGACGTGGCTGTCCGGCGTCCAGCATCTGCGCCCGTTCCGGCAGCCGGTCGCGGACTCGATCGTCCAGCTCGTCGGTGGCGTCGGCAATCCGGTCGTCCAGACCCAGGCGACGCTGCTGCTCGACCGGTTCGCGACGCTCACGGGCGCGGAGGCGGTCTTCCTGCAGACCCCCGGCATCCTCGGGGACGCCTCCGCGCGCGAGGTGCTGATGAACGATCCCGCGATCCAGCGGGTGACGGCGCTGTGGGATCACCTGACCGTGGCCCTGCTGGGCATCGGCTCGCTGGAACCCTCCCCGCTGCTGCGGGAGTCGGGCAACGTCGTGTCGGACGAGCTGGCCGAGCGGCTGGGGGCCCTTGGGGCGGTCGGGGACGTGTGCTCCCGGTTCTTCGACGCCGACGGACGCGCCCTCGCCGCCGGCATCGACGGCCGGGTCGCGGGGATCACCGAGGAGCAGCTCCGGCGCGTCCCGCGGCGGGTCGCGGCCGCCGGGGGCGCTCGGAAGCTGCCCGCCATCCGCGGCGCCCTGCGCGGCGGCTGGGTGACCACCCTGATCACCGACACCGCCACCGCGAGGGCTCTGCTGGACGGGCCCGAACAGGTCAGCTAGCGGCCCGCACCTGGCCGCGGCTGGTGTCGGACGAGGTCAGTCCGCCCGTGGTGACGGTCGCCTTGGCGTTGAGCGGGGCCGGGACGACGGCCAGGGACGTCGTCACGCCGGGGGTGTAGCCGGACAGGTAGCCGGTCGAGTTCGGGTGGAACGAGTTGTACTGCGTGAACAGCGACAGGTTGTTGATCCACGGGCTGGAGGAGCAGACCGCGTGCCCGACGAAGGGCGGCTGGACGTCGGCGAACTTGATCCCGTTCCTGACCGTCGCGTCGGAGATCACGCCGGAGAGGGTGTCCGCGCCGGCGTTCAGGGCCGTCATCTCGGCGGAGGTGAAGCTGGTGAACAGGCTGCAGTTCTTCCCGTTGAACAGGCGCGGGTAGTTGGTCGCGACGATCGTGGCGGCGGGTGCCTTCGACTTCACCGCGGAGAAGACCGCGTCGAGCCGGGCCGGAAGCACATTCTTGGCCGTGGCGTTGGCCGCGGTGACCGCGTTCAGGCAGGCGGTGGTGTTGGTGCCCAGGCACGTGCTGATCACGTTCGAGAAGCCGATGTCGTTGCCGCCGACGGTGATCGTGACGAAGGCCGTGCTGGCGTTCAACGAGCCCAGTTGCAGGCTGGTGACGTCGCTGACGAGCGCGCCCGAGCAGGCCTGCAGGTCGAGGGCCAGGCCGTTGGTGGCGGCGATCCGCCCGGGGTAGCCCAGCAGCGAACGGTGACACGAAGGCGTCGTCGACAAGTAGCTGCCCGCCCCGGTGCCGGCGGCGTAGCTGTCACCCAACGCCACGTAGGGCCTCGGGCTGGGTCCCGCCGCTTGGGCGGTGGCGACCGAGGTCGCGAGAGTCAGGGTCGTCAGGCCGACGACCAGTCCGAGCAATGCAGATGCGCGCATACGCGCAGGCTAGCCCTCCGTCAGGTGCATGGCCATGGCGTGTTGGAGGTCCCGTAGCCGCGGGTAGGTCGCGATGTAGGCGTCCACGAAGTAGGCGTACTCGGCGTGCCGCGCGGCGTCCGGGGTCAGGGTCTCGACCTCGTGGACCATCGCGGCCGCGGCGTCCGCGAGCGAGGGGTAGAGCCCCGCCCCGGCGGCGGCCATGACGCAGGAACCGAGGGCGACGGCGTCCTGCACCCTCGTCAGCACGATCGGGACGCCGGTCACGTCGGCGTGCAGTTGCATCCAGGCGCGGCTCTTCAGGGCGCCGCCGCACGCGACGAGCCGCTCGACGTGGTAGTCGTGCTCGGCCATCGTGCGCAGGCAGTGGGCCAGGCCGTAGCAGATCGACTCCTGCAAGGCGTGATACACGTGCGCCTGGGTGTGCCGCAGCGACAGCCCCCAGATGATCGCGCGGGCGTGGGAGTCGGCGAACGGCGTCCGGGAGCCCTGGAAGTAGGGGTTGATGACGAGCCCCTCCGACCCCGGCGGGATGTCCCGGGACGCCTCGTTCAGCACGTCGTACGCCGCCAGGCCGCGCCGTTCGGCCTCGGCGACGGCGTCCCCGGCGAAGGTGTCCCGGAACCACTTCAGCGCCGACCCGGACGACACCAGCGCCGCCTCGACCGAGCACTGGCCCGGAATCACGGCGTCCGCGAAGGTGCCCACCAGCCCCGAGCCGGCCACGGACGCCGGCGCCTGCCCGAGCAGCACGTGCGACGAGCCGGTGATGAGCGCCATCCGGCCGGGGGCGAGCACGTTCAGCCCCAACTGGCCCGCGTAGGCGTCGATGCAGCCCTCAGCGACCGGCGTCCCCGGGCGAAGCCCGAGGTCGGACGCCGCCCGTGCGGTCAGCGCGCCCAGCGGCGTCCCCAACGGCTGGACGATCGGTGGAAGCTTCGCGAGGGCGTCCGCGCAGCCGGCCGCCTCGTACAGGTCGAGCGGGAACCCGCCCTCGGCGCGGCGGTGGAACATCTTCGAGGACGCCGAGTTCTCGTTCGTCCGGAACTCGCCGGTGAGCCGGAAGCCGAGCCAGTCGGGCGCGTCGAGCAGGTGGGTGGTCCGCGCGTAGACGCCGGGCTCGTGCTCCTTCAGCCAGGCCGCCTTGAAGGGGAGGAGTTCGGCGCTGGTCGGGACGCGGCGTCCGGCCTCGTTCACGGCGGCCATCCGGGACGCTTGCGCCGCGGCCCGGACGTCCATCCACATGATCGCCGGACGCAGCGGCTCGTCGTGTCGGTCGAGGGCGACGACGGTCGCGGACGTCGCGTCGTACCCGATGCCCGCGATGTCGCCTGGGTCGACGCGGCTCTCGTCGAGGGCCGTCCGGGTGGACGCCACCAGCGCCGCCCACCAGTCGTCGGGGCTCTGCTCGGCCCAGCCGGGGCGAGGGTGCGCCGTGGCGTAGCCCGTCGCGGCGAACACCACCGGCGTCCCGTCGAGGGTGAAGATCCCGACCCGGCAGCTCTCGGTGCCGAAGTCGATGCCCAACAGGTAGGGGGCCGAGTGGCGCGCCACGATCGCGGGTCAGCCCGTGGCCCGGGTGCCCTGCTGGTAGCGGAGCTTCCACTGGCCGCCGGTCTTCAGCCAGACCGAGCCCCGGTTGACGGTGCCTTGGCTCGAGTGGCCCTTCCAGCGGACGAGGATCACGTCGTCGGTGAGGTGCTCGGCCGAGACGACCTCCATCACGAAGCCCTCCTCCAGCTTCGGGCCGAAGTGCTCGTGCAGGTCGTCGAACGTGATCTCGCTGCCGCCGAAGCCGTACTGGAAGAAATCGGGGTGCACGATCGCCTGCCACTGCTTGGGGTCGTGCCGGACCTCGTCGGAGAGGAGGGCGTGCGCCTTGGTGAGAACTTCGAGGACATCGACTTCGTTGGCCTCGGTGTGGTTGCGCGTCATATCAACAAAGTTAGACCCAAAGGCCGGACGCCGCCGGTGCGATGATCGGGAGGTGCGGGTGCTCGTGGTGGACGGCGCGAACGTCGTGGGGTCCGTCCCCGACGGCTGGTGGCGTGACCGCGCCGGGGCGGCCGGACGCCTCCACGCGGGGCTGGTCGGTTCGGTCCTGGGCTTCGATCGGGTGGTGCTGGTGCTGGAGGGGAAGGCGCGCGCGGGCGTCCCCGAGGGTGTGGTGGACGCCGTCGCGACCGTCCACGCGCCCGGGCTGGGGGACGACGAGATCGTCGCGCGGTGTGCCGCGCTGGCGGCGTCCGGGGCCGAGGTGACGGCGGCGACCGCCGACCGCGCGCTGCTGGAGCGGCTCGCGCCGTACGGCGTCCGGACCATGGGCCCGCGCGAGTTGCGCGACCAGTTGGTGGCTGCGCAGGGCCGTGACCGACCCGGCGAATCCTGACGTTCCCACTGGCACGAGCCTGCGGACGGGGGCGTCCGTGCGCGGGCCGCGCGCACAACGTGCGGCGACCGGCGGCGTCCGGGCCGTTTCGACCGGTATCGGACGCGGTCGCCGCGTCCTGCGCACCCGATCTCCGTCCCACCCGCCGGTGCGGTCCCGGTACCCTCAAGGCATGAGCATCGTGACGGCCGAAAGTGCGCAGGCGCGCGCGGTCATCGCTGCGCGACGGGACGCGATCGACGTCGTCTTGCGCCGGTACGGTGCCGTCAATCCCCGGCTCTTCGGTTCGGTGGCCCGGGGTGACGCCAGGTCCAACAGTGACCTCGACCTCCTGGTCGACCTGATGCCGGGCGTCGGCAACGTCCTGCTGCGCGTGTCGGGGCTGGCCGAGGATCTGAGCGAGGTCCTGGGGGTGCGGGTCGACGTGGTGTGCGAGCCCCTCATGCGCGACGACGTCTCGGCGAGCGCACGCGCGGACGCGGTGCCGCTGTGACGCGATCCGACCAGGAGCGATTCGACGACATCCTGCATGCGATCGAGAGGTGTCAGGCGTACGAGCCGCACGTTCGCGGTGGGGAACTCGCCGATATGGCCTACGACGCCGTGTTGCGAAACCTGGCGGTCATCGGCGAGGCGGTTCGCGCCCTGCCAACGGAGACGCGGGCCCTGTTCCCGGATGTTCCATGGTCGTCAATCGCCGGTTTGCGCAACATCGTGATCCACGAGTACTTCCGGGTGAATCCTGACTTGATTCTCGACATCGTCGACAGTGAGCTCGCCCCGCTCGCCGAACGGTTGCGCGACCTCTGAGGGGCTTCAGACCAGCCGGACCAGGGCGGTGAGGTCGTCGTCGGGGAGCCAGGGCTCCTGGAGCACGTGGACGCTCAGGCCCGCCAGCCCGACCCGGCCGGAGTGCACGGTCAGGAAGGCGGTGTCGGCGGCGTCCCGGCCGGTGGCGATGCGCAGCATGCCGGTGCGCGGGGCCAGCAGGGTGGCGTCGACGACGTACCAGCCGTCGTCGAGTTGGGCCTCGGCGACGGCGTGGAAGTCCATCGGCGAGAGTCCCGGGGCGTAGACGGACGCCAGTCGCGCCGGGACGCCGCGGGCGCGCAGCAGCGCCACGACCAGGTGGGCGAAGTCGCGGCACACGCCCTGGCGACCGAGGTAGGTCTGCAGCGCGCCGTCGGTGCCGCGGCTCGATCCGCTGATGTAGGCCAGGTGCTGGCCGACCCAGGAGCTGACGGCGTCCAGGAGGTCCTTGCCGGCGAGCCCGGTGAAGAGGTCGGCGGCGACGGAGGCGAGGGCGTCCGACTCGCAGTAGCGGCTGGGACGCAGGTAGGTGACCCGGTCGGTGGCGTCGCGGGCGGCGTCCGGCCCGGCGCCGGGCACCGAGCCGATCACCTGGGCGCGGTAGTCGACGACGAGGCGTCCGGCCGGGACGCCGCGCACGAGGTGCAGGCGCGTGGCGTGGGGGGCGGCGACGACGTCCCAGCGCAGGGCGCCGCCGTTCAGGGTGATGTCGATGGTGTCGGCGGCCGCGCCGGCGAGGGCGACGCTCAACACCACCTCCGCGACCTCGGTGACGTCGGCCTCGAGGTGGGCGTGGACGGTCCGCCTCGGCTGGTCCGGGGTCGGGGTGTAGGGCATGGGTCCTCCTGACGCGGTGCGGTCCAGGGGGCGTCCGCCACCCTAGCCGTTGCCGAGGACCCCGCCCGACACGGTTGACTGTGGCCATGAAGATCACGGTGGTGGGCGGCAACTCGGGAACCGGCGCGCAGGTCGTGCGGATCGCGGCGGAGGCCGGGCACGAGGTGACCTCGTTGTCGCGGCGCGGCGGGGAAGTGCCCGACGGCGTCCGATCGCTTGTCGGAGACGCTTTGGACGCCGACGTGACGCGCCGCGCGGTGGCCGGGGCGGACGCGGTCGTCGTCACGGTCGGGGGGTCGTCGGGCACCGACCGGCACCGCACGGCCGTCACGAGGAGCGTCATCGCGGCGATGGGGGACGCCGGCGTCCGGCGTCTGGTCGTGCACAGCTCGCTCGGGGTGGGCGACTCGATGGACCTGATCGCGGGCCCGGCGCGCCTCTTCGTGAAGGCCGTTCTCGGACGGGCCCTCGCCGACCACGCCGAGCAGGAGGCCGCGGTGGCGGCGTCCGGGCTCGACTGGACGGTGGTGCGTCCCGGGGGGCTGACAGACGGGCCGGCCACGGGGGTCTACGTCGCGCAGGAGGGGGCCGAGCGGCGTCCGATGAAGAGCCGGATCGCCCGGGCCGACGTCGCGGCGTACATCGTGGGCGTCCTGGACGACCCGGCGTCCCACGGACGCGCGGTCGCGCTGGGGACGGCCTGAGGCTTCCTGGCCCGCTGATAACCAACGCGTTATCATCGCCTCATGGGCTACGGACGGCGGATCAGGACGCGGCGGGACGCACTTGGCCTCTCCCAGCGTGAACTGGCCGAACGTTCGGGCGTGAAGCAGCCGCTGATCTCTGCGATCGAGTCGGGGAGGCGCGAGCCGAGCGCCGCCACCAGGGCCGCACTCGACGCGTCGTCGCCGGTACGCCCGTCGGACGTGCTCAGGCTCCGCCGGCTCGAGGCGCTGGAGGTCATTCGACGCCATCGCGGGGACGCGCCCCTGGTGTTCGGCTCCGTCGCTCGGGGCGAAGACGGCCCGGATTCCGATCTCGACCTGCTCGTCACCTTCTCCGCCGGCGCGGGCATCGGCGACCTCCTTGCCATGGAGGAGGAACTGGCGGAGCTGCTGACGGTTCCGGTGGAGGTCGTGTCGGCGGGCTCCTCGGGGCGGGTCCTGGACCGGGCGCGGCGTGAGGCGGTACCGCTGTGAGTGGCGAGCCCGTGCGCCCCGAGCGCGTCCGCGATTGGCTGCACGACCTCGCGGACTTCGGCGACGACGCGGGCTACCTGGTGGCCCTGGGCCGGGACGCGTACCTGGCCGACGGGGCTGAGGGACGCCTCCTGCGCAACGCGGGAGAACGGCTGCTCATCAAGGTCGCCACCGTCGTGGAGCGGCTCCCCGAGGCGCTCAAGGCCGAGTATCCAGACGTCGACTGGTCGAACATCACCCGGATGCGCAACCTGGTCGCGCATCAGTACGACAAGGTCAACGACGACCTCATGTTCGTCACGCTGTCGCGCGACATCCCGGCGCTCGTCGAACGCCTGGGCCTGGCGTCGGCGCACGGCTGATCGAGTGGGCCGCCGCAACCGCCGTCGCGTGCGGGCGTGATCGCCTCCGACTGGACTGCCAGGCGTCCAACGAGGCACTTTGCCGCTACTACGAGGCCCACGGCTTCGAGCCGAGGGGAACCGTCGTCGGCGGCTCTCCGGGCCAGCGGGAGGTCGAGGCGGCTTCGCAGACCACGGTCCTACGATTCGAGCGGCACCTGACCAGGGACGAGGCCGACCATCCGCTTCCGGGCCAGGACGCGGGTAACGTCACCCCGATCGCGCCCCGCTGAGACCGACCGGACGAATCCTGACGCCGCCACTGGGACCGACCGGTCGAGTGCGTTGGTGCGCACGCTGGTGCGCACATCGTGAGGCGACCGACCGCGTCCGGGCCTTTTCGGGCCTTCTGGACGCGGTCACCGCATTTCTTGCGCGGGGGACGCCTACGTCGACCCGCGCCTGATCACGACGACGTTCGACGACGGCAGGGGGGGCGGCTCCTCGCCCTGGCCCGCGGCGGCGAGGCCGCGGGCGAGGAGGTGGTCGGCGAGGGC
>Ga0209480_10000910_pt1 | contig 22593 bp, 33 predicted proteins | sample JI61114C2DNA_FD_187501 | JGI IMG/M metagenome (GOLD analysis project Ga0209480, IMG submission 187501) | Wastewater effluent complex algal communities from Wisconsin, to seasonally profile nutrient transformation and Carbon sequestration -... | ecosystem: Engineered > WWTP > Effluent > Algae... | reverse complement strand
GGTATTCGAGCAGGTAGTAGCGTCCGTACTGCTATTGCTTTGCGATTACAAAAAGCCTGCGACTTGTAGCCAGCAGTCTATTCATTTAAATTGATATCGCGAGCAAAGCATTATACAGTTGATGGTGTCAAAGGTAGTGCGCATTCGATATTGAGTTGTCCTGAAGTGCCGTTCACTGATGCCAACAACCCGGGTAGTCCAAGGGAGCATCAATATACCAATCATCTATCTTCCACCTTTGCTCAGAGGGAAGGTCGGTGCACTATACTTCCGTATGAGTACAGTCACTTATCCAGAATCCAACAAGGGAGATATTCGAAATGGCTATAGCGGTGCAGAGCATACTCATTGGCTATCTATTTCTCCAGTGAGGAAGTGAGGAAGTGCACTCGAATAGATATCTTACACTTCGTGAAGATTGGAGATCGGATTTTTCCTTTAATCGACGAAGGCACGACAGTAGATGCGTGTTATGGAGACATCGTTACTTTTGCTTAATAGCTACCTGTTGATCTTCTATAGTTGCTTTCGTGTCATTTGCCCTAATAGAAACATTAATTTGGTCTCGTTGGGTGCCGAGTTCTGCTTCATACTGATCGAAGACCCCGATGATCTTTGAAGTGGGCAACTTGCCATTTAAAGACTAAACGATGTAATTACTCTAGGTATCTTCCACGAAGCTTTTTCGTTCGTGAGTCGGCGCAGGGACAGCTGATGTTAACTTGGCTTGAAGTAAGCTCAAGCATAGCCTTGAGGTTCTGCTCCTTGACCTAAACATATTTGGCTAATTATTTATGTTGTTTTAACAGTGAGCAGGCGGCGACGAAAACGATCGCAGCAATTACTGTTGCATAACTCAACATCCACCGAATTCACTGGCACTCCGTACATGTGAGTCCGCAAATCGCGGAATGTGCCTGTCTGTGGAAGTTACTCATATGCTACCCGATGTCTCGTAGCGATAAATTATTCAGAAGTTATTGGTGACTCAGCAACCACTGTTTAAATGACAGAAACATAAGGCGATGCCAACGTAATGGAGTTCGCTTTGTGTCATTTTTTTGGAAGCACAAAAATTAACGAATTGCTGCGAACTCGATGGGGTACCCGTAAACATTCGCTCCTTGATATCTTCATCGGAAACCTAAGTTGGATTTATTTATTGGGGCCTACTGACATCAAATACTCCTTGCAGCATGAAGTATTGCTTGATATTAATTTCGTATATGCCCATTCAACGAGAATTAAAAATCATCCTGTCGGCGTACTCCACGATCTATCGATGGCGGGTATCGTTCTTCAGGTGCTCACGCAGTGTGCCGACGAGGTTGCGCATTTCCTGAGTATTCACACAAGATGTCATCTGCAGATTGTATGCGGTGTCCGTTAGTATCTCCACGCATGTAGCGAGGTATTGGATAGTCGGGTTGAAGCGATGGGCGCAGCTTTGCATGATCAATGGCACCACTACCAGAAAATGAGACTGCAACCTGCATTACACTCATAGGTACATTGGACTAATGCTGGAAGTATTGAGCGACATCGCATAGTTTATGCATTGGTAGAGCTATGTGGCTGCTTATTTGAGGTTCTCTGCGTACTCGAATTCGTCAGGGTTTTCTGATAAAGCGATGGCACCTTGAAGCCCCAAATCCACCATGTCTAGGGCTGGTTTCAGGTACATTTGAGCCTTATCCCTGCCAACTGCAATAAAGCAGTCCGACAGGCACGAGAAGATGACAAGTTTCAAATCTCGACCGATATCGCTTCCCATGGCCTTAACGAGAATATTCATGGTTTCCTCGAATTTAGGTTGGAAGTCGACAGTAATGGACCGTGAGATGTCCGAGATGCAGTTGAGAGCTACCTTGACTACGGCAGGCTCATCTGTCTACATTAAAACTGCTGTACTTTGGAAAGACCGTGCACGATGTATGGCCAAACTTGATCAACCACCTTCGAGAAGGCGCGTTTGAATACAATGCTTAGCCCACTCATCACATACAATCCCTCTGGATTCACTTCCTTCATTGACTGGAAATACCCGATTACCAATGCTAGAAGGCTATTTAGAAGCTGTTCATTGAGCACACAGTGCTGCAACACCAGCAAACACGTGAACATTGAGGAAAGGATATTTGATCTGAGATTGGTGCTTACCTCATTGCGGAGGGTGATGGCTTGGAACTTCCCAATGAGGAACTCAATGTACCGGCAGGCTACATCTGGCATCTTACAGCAAGTGAGCAGGTTCATGATAACTTTGAAGTAGTTGTTTGTATCGTCAATCTTCTGACTGTTAAAGGCAAAACCGGTGATAGTGTTGAGGAGTGGATAGACATTTCTGCTGAGGGCACATGACTCTGGACTGGTAGAAGTAGAACTCAGGCAGTCAGTGATGCTACGAATTACCTGTAACGATAGCTCGGCTATATGGCTGTTCTGTTGCAACAGTGCCGTAAGCTTGGTCATATACATATCGTAGTGGGGCTATGATAACAATTTGCATTACACTCTGCAAGAATACGTTGGCGTGGAATTCGAATATCCTGCAGAAGCCTGTGAGCGTACTCTCCAGCACAAACTTATTCTGGTCGTCCAGCAAGTTCATGAAACTGCCGAGAGCATTCGCTAGAAGTTCTTAGACTGTCTTCTTATCAGCACACTCGCTGAGAGTGGAAAAGGCGATCACACTAGCCTGTCGGAGCTTCCACTCCGAGCTCAGAATGCAGTTGCTGACGAATGCTGTGACCATTGGGAATACGATGCTGCCACAGCAATCAGCGATGGTTGACATTGTGCGTACAGCTGCCTCACATAATTCGTTTTCGGATGTGAGTTCGACAAGAACAAGCAACGACAGCACGTGCTGCACTAACCGCTCGTGCACCTCCAGCAGGTGATTGGCAGCAGGGACTGAATTCGCCACTCGTTTGGCTCGTGCTTTCCTCTCCAGATACTCTTGACCAATTTCGTCCCAGAGTTGAAGAGCAACTATCGTTTCTGGGCAGACTGTTTGAAGCAGTGGCTAAGTCACCGCCAAGATGGCTTGAAGATAGGGTCCGAGATTATCAAATGCCACCTTAGACAGTTCCATGAGAGCTTCGATGGAAACCTGCCTGATTTCCTCCTGACTTGATTTAATGTTGTCAGTTAGCTCTTTGAGTATGTATTCAGTGACACTTCGTTACACAACAAGTCCGCCTAAAAATGGGAGGGCATTGCGTAGGGCTCGGACAGCTTCCTACAGAATGTTGGCATCCATTGCATTTTTACTTCCAGAAAGGATTCCAGTGAGCAGACTCTTCTGAATGCTTGCTTCCACCTTGCAGTTGGAATCCTTTAGCTTTTCGCAGATGAACCCGAGGATGGTAACAGCTGTCTTTCGGAATATCGGGTCGCTGTTTTGCGTGTTTTTGTTTAGAGTATCTATCAGGTCCAACCATTCACCTCTCTGGATTTCAATTGATGCTATCGAAGCGATAGCATTGGATGCTGTCCTCCGTGTCTTGTCACATTTGTCGACCAGTGCGGAAATCAGCTGTTGCTTGATTTGTTGCTTCTTGGGTGGCGCCACACAATCCCAGAGTGGCATTCGTTGCTAAGGGGAAGCTTGAGGAATTTTCAGTCCGACCGAACGGCTGAGCACTGCAGCAGCAGACTGTCTCACTACTTAGTTCTCAGATCCATTGGCAATGATTGCTGCGCACTAACAAAGGAAGGCCTAAGGGTTTTCCAAGCGGAGCTGTGTTACTAGCCGTTCAGCCTCCCGCTGTTGGGCTGGATCGTTAGACGAAACAGCATGGAAGATGAGCTCATTGACTTTCATGTTCGTATTGCAAAATATTTTAAGTGACACGGTTCTCTTGCCGCCTAAAGTTGTCGGAACCCCCTATAAGGCACCCACCATGGATGGTTGATGCCTGCGAAAAGAGTTCGCATGCTATTCGAGCCACTCCTATGCTGCTGGTATCAAACCCAGCACCATTGAGCAGCTCTCATCTTAATCAACAATTATAATGTTGACTGTCGGTAAGCTGACTTTGATTAACAGCGACACCCCAGTATTCGTGGTTAGAGTATATTATTCCGATGAACTTCTTCAAGCGTATTGGGGCAGTCAAGCACAAGTTCAAGGTGTAGTTTATCATCGATAAGCTCACGATGAAGCTGGCGCTGACGGAGAGGCTCAGCATCGTAGTCAAGCGAGGTAGCAAATGGGTCTAGCCAGGTGATCACAAGAAGGAAACTCAACTTTTAGTTCTCGAGAAAGGAGTGGCTAACTTCGGCAAAGAGATTCTGACATTCGACCCCGTAACGATGTTCTACGAAACTGACAGCAAAAGCTACCTTGAGAAAGAAGTAAATGTGGAAGTTACTCAGGGGTAAATTCGGCTGGTCATTCACACTCAAGAAGGCGATAAGAAGTTAGGAGGAGTCATCAAGTTTGATCTGTCGACCTACGCAAACGATAAATGCGAGTACAAACGTTAGGAGAAGGAGTTTTAGAAGTGTCCTGACAAGGCAAAAAACTCCAAACTTCGCTACGAAGTTTATATGAAGTTCCTGAGGGAGAGTAACAGTGAGACTGGGTACTTTGGTTCTTATGGAGATCGTAGTTTGGTGCACTGACCAAGAAGTAAAAAGTGGGCAAGTAGAAGGAGAAGGATAAAGCGAAGCTCAATCAAACTCAGTAAACTCCTTCAAAGAAAACGGAGGAAGATGTGCCCTCCAAGGCGAAGCTCAAAGCGTTGGTGAAGGATACAGATGAGGCACCCAAAGATTAAAAGAAGAGCAAAAATAAGACGGAAGTGCAGCCAGCAAAGGTCTATTTCGACAAGGAACATAACGAAACGGAGCTGAACGATCCCCTTGACGATAGATACTCAGATGAGGAGCAGATAGAGGAAAAAAAGCCAAGCAAACCCAAGAAGTAGTAAAAAAATGGAGTAAAGGTAATAGGGCATAAAAAGCTCCCGGAGGAACCAGCAAAACCTGCCCCTTCAAAGAAAAAGCCGAAGGAAGATGATGGCAACGATTCTAGTTCTCCTCGTGGAAGCCTGTAAGAAGAAGAAATCAAACCTAAAAGAACCAAGACCAGCAAATAAGCACCATTAGAGTTGAAAGAGGATTTCGTTGCCGGGGATACGAACCCCGAGAAGCTTAAACTGAAGGAATCCAAGCCTGACGGTAAAAGCAAGAAAGTATAGGTTCCCAAACCATTTGACTTTACAGTTCCGTAGCCGCCTGTGGATCCCTACAGCAAGATCCTCCGTCCAACTGAAAGAACTGAAAAAGCGACCTACGAATATCTTCAGGAACGGATAAGCTCGCTTGAAAAACAGAATGCATAGCTCCTCGGCGAAAAGGAGTCACTTGGATTGAAAGTAACAAAACTCACTCAAAATCTCGGTGCAAAGGAGAAGGAGCTTAAGGAATTGAAAGTCACCCTCGAGGAAAAGAATTCATCAAGCCCAACCCTCCAAGTTGCATCAAAAAAGGGCGATGCAATCAAAGAACTTTAGCTGAAACTTGCTGAGGCCTAGAAACAGCGTGGAATGGAACTCCTGTAGCACTAAGTAATCCGTAATAAGTATGATGAACTGAAGGCGAAGCTCGAGGAAGAAAGAAACCGTAATCACCAGTAGTTGACAAATTTGGACGAGGAGCAGAAACAGACACTAAAGAGCCTCAAGGACGACTTCTCAGAGGCTCGCCTGCGCCTAGAGAAAATGTAGAAGTAGAAGAAGGAATACGACAAGTAGCGTTTAGCATACCGGAAGGAAATAGAGATCAAGAACAGCTAGAAACGAACCCTCGAGGAAAGGTTGAAGTAGATGACCGACGAACTTACCCGACAAAAAATGCTGATTAGCGAGGCTATGAATTCTGCAGCAGAAATGCAGGATGAGAGGTTAACAAGCTTCATGGAGACGCATTTCATCTGATTACGGTCGTTTGTATTTTCAACCATGTTTCAAGTTTAAGTATGGAGAGTCGTTGCCATACTTATGACGGCTCTGGTAGTTGTGGATGGTATGCACACACACCACACTAACTACGATAAGGATGCCTACCTGCAGTCTATGGAGGCGACGAAGCTGCGTGTGCAGACCGACTGGAACAACATCCGCCAACGTATAGATCGACTCAAGAGGGACATCAACAATGCGGGAGTTCAGGATAAGTTAAGGCTCACCCAGGAAGCTCTGGCAGACTAGCGGGATATCCTCAGCAGGATAGAGTAGTACATTGGTCTGCCTTTCCCACTGAAGAGCTGCCAATGCATTAACTTCTCACAAGACGATCGAACAAACCTGCTGGAAAAGATGAAGACCATCAAGCGCCAACTTGCATAACTTAAGAAGGACGTGTCGAACTGTCCAAGCTGCGATCGAACTTTGTAGCTGGGCAATTAAGTTCATCGCCAAGAGCAGTACGTAGAGTCCATGTGGAAGGCAGTCGAAAGTGAATGTGGAAGGTTTTCTGGAGGAGTTCCCACTCTCAACTAATCAACTTCAGGCATTGTGGATCTGAATAAGAGCACTCTGGTAACAAACACTGCTGCTCCGAACTGGGTCTATGGTAACACCACTGAGCAGCAGTATAACCTCGAGAAGTTTGCCATTGCTTCCAAGAACAACATCACCAAATGTCCGCTGGAAAAGCCATTTGCGAAATCGGCAGTTGAATGTGTCGATTGTACCGGTTCGGATAACCTTTGGGATTTGGGAAGGTTACAGTGTACGAGTTGTCAGCCTGGATATGTGTACGACGCTGGAATACGATCGTGTGTGGAAAGACCCCATGTACCAGGACCAATCGGAGCTGTCCAATTTCTCACTAATTTGAATGCTGGAAATATTTTAGCAGCTAGCCGTCCCTTTAAGGACTATGAAGACGAGTAGTCTAACCTCAAGAGAAACGCATAGAGCTGGAAGGTCTGTCCTGCAACAAACCCATACTTAGGTAAGAACGGTCAGTGCACAAACTGCGGTCAGGATAAATCACTGTTCAATATGGACACAAGATAGTGTACAAAATGTCCGGAAGGAACTTCCTACATCCCTTCCCTTCGCAACTGCACAATGAACTTGTACATGACTAACCCGGATGCTCCAGGAATCATTGAAACCGATAGAATGTCTCTCCAGCAAGTAACTGAAGAGGCTGCGCGCCGGCTTGACGTCAACCCTTCAAACAGAATGGTACCATGTTCTCTGGATTACCCTTACTTCGACGGCCAAAGATGTATCAGCTGTTCATCTCCCTCGCCATTGTTCAACTTGGAGTCACAACGCTGCTAGAGCTGCCCGAACTCTCTCTCTTACAACTATAAGATCAAGCGATGTGGACAGTACCAATACCTGACATCACCGTCGGCACCAAATCTATTTCTTCAAGGCGAAAAGCTATCGGCTTACAAGGAACTGCACGATAATAAAATCGCGAACGGACAGTATTTAGACTGCCCAACTGATGCCCCGTACTTCCAAGGCTTCCAATGCATCAAGTGTACGGGAGCCAAACCAATTTTCGACCTGCTGAGGAAGCGGTGTATGAGCTGCCCCTCTTCCACCTACTTCGATGTGGGCAGGAATACCTGTGTGAGCAAGGATGTCAGCGTACCCGCTACAATCGAGCGAGCACTTATGAACATAAAGTGATTGTGCATGGGTAAGAACAAATAGAAGTCACTGGATCGCATTTTACTGGTGAAAGTTACGGTTGAGGCGCTCTAGGTAGTGGGATTTGCGAGTTCTTCTCATAATCTTATCTCGAACCATGCTTATGCTGAGGTTCCTCGGTCTCCTCTCAGTCTTCTGTAGGTTGCCCACAAATTGATCACCATACTCAGTGAGGTATTGAACTTGAGTAGAACCAGCCACTTCCTCTGTGCACTTACCCAGTTGTTCGTACAGCTCGTTCTTGGCACGTTCCAGCAGCGTTTTATCGAAAGAACATTTTGCATAAGGCCGAATGAAGATGAGTGGACGGGTGCTCTTAGCGAAGGGAAACCGTTTGGTGAGTCTCGACAGTTCGTCTGAATTTACTGGTTTCAGTAGACGTTGTGGTTGCGGAACGGTCTTGAGTGTATCCGAGTATGGTGGTTTTCTCACGATACTCTATAGTGTTCGGTGGTGTTGTTTGTGGTGTGCATCGCGACCGGCCTCTCCATTGAACTCCGTGAGGATCCGAAAAATTGAGGAGCAGCCTTTATTGATTGATTGGGTCTTCTCCGCCAGACTGTACCGAAAAGTGCGAATGTTATTGGAGTCTCCTCTTGCAGGCAAAGCCTTGGCAGCCTTACTTTCTGCCCTTTCACTATTCATACGGTATTATAAGTAGCCAGCGAACGAACATCACCACTTGCCAGCTTCTTCAGCTTCTTCATGCGAGTATGGCTTGGTGAGCATCTTCTTTACTTGGCGTTTATGCCTCTTGGTGGTTTCATGGCTGCATCAACCAAAAAATGTACACTTGCTTGGTGGTTTAGGACTCGAAGAAGCGTGCACAACTAACACAGTAGAACTGCCCAGCACCAGGTTTGGTCTCGTCTACCACTAGTTCCTCAAACTTCTCCGGCTTCTTCATGTCGTCATGGATCTGATCGTGGTCCCTACTGTAGTGCTTCGTCTTTCGGGAGCGGTGCCCTGCTTTGTTCTTAGCGCTGGAAGCTCGGTGCTTCTGGATGCCTCCCATAGTTGTTGATAATAATTAACCACAGTCGTAATTGTCAGCCCAATTTGGAGTCTTACAGACCTGCGCTGTTGGGCTCTAGCTTGCCCGTCATTTATCGGTACTGCTTGGAAGTGTTACTGATGGCCTTGGAAAGATCTTTTGCTTGGTCTTCGGAAAGTTCGTAGAGCCGACAGTACTTTCCGACTACCTGCCGTACTGTCTTGGAACTGTTGCCGAGCATCAACATCCAGTGGCAGTAGATGGCTAGTTGACCAAATACCATATTCTTTTCGCGGTTAATGGCTTCTTGCAGGGTCTAACCTTTATTTCCTGCACCCAACTTCAGTTCCTACTGTACAGATTCAAAGATTGCAGCCTCCCAGAAATCGTTGGTTCTCCAAAGGGGAATGCCACTCACCCTCAAGCTGAGCATCTTCTGCTGGATCTTGGATTACTCACTGCGACCATTTTCTGTCCGTTCCTGTGTCCATAAATTGAATGCTGTGGCCAGTAGCTTCCTCGCAACAAATACGTCTCTCGATTGGGCGCATTTGTCAACTACAATTTCAAGCAACATCGCAGCATTCTCGAACCCAGCCAACGACAGTTCAACGCCTAGATGCACGCTCTGCTGCTTCAACAGCATCGAGAACATGTGGCGACACTTCTCGCTATAGGTAAGTTCCTTCAGAGCTGACAGCTAGTCCACTGTGAAGGTGCGAGGCTTCCAGCATCCTGCAACCATGTTGTGCAGCTTACTCGCCTCCTGCTGCTCGGACGGTGTCAGGGTTAAGTCTTTCGCAACTTCCTCCGACTTTACTAGAGAGTCCACATAGGCTCTTATCAGTTTGTTATTCTGTCTTATACCACGGATACCTAAAACAGCTCCAGCTTGTTGTCGAACCCCTTACTGATAACTCTAGCGATGGAGACGTTGAGGAATGTGTTGCCGGGAGGTGGCGTCTCAGGCATTAGCCTGCCAGAGTTCCCCTTGTTGTTTTGGATGAACATAGCAATATCAGCGTCAGCCTTAATGCCTTCCATTTGCTACATCACAACAGGCATACCTTACTGATGGTGCTGATGTCGTAGTCGAAGTTTCGCATCATCGATGTCTCATACACGAGAATCTTCATAATCGAATCCACTTGCCGCTCTATCCGCTTCTACTCGTGCTATTGGAGCTTGGTAAAGATCTTCCTCATCTCGTTGTTGTAGTTTTACAGGAAGTCGTTGTACTACTTCGTGGCCAGCCGATACACCTGCTCGTACTACCGAGCTTCCTTTTAGATGTCCTTCGTGAAACTATTCTGTTTTTGCTTCTTGTCGGTGGTGGGCTCACTGCTCACTCGGACGATCTCGTTGATGATTTGTTGCTATTGCCTCTTCTTATCGCATGCCAGGTAACGTTATTTTGCACGGTTCAGGGTTTAGAGGTAAGCTTGCATGTCCTTATCGTACTTCCTGGCGTCCTTCTCAAGCTTCTTGTATTCGTTGTTTTGACTGTTGAGGCACTCCCGAAGCATGTCCAGTACCTCGTCGCGAAGGGACTGCGCGAGTACGCGTGCTTGCTCCGCTCGGTGTGAATGATCAGCTTTGAAGGCCGAATAGGTAAGTGAGATGGAGCTGAATTAACAACAGTGGACTTGCGTTCCTGAATGAACCTGTCGAGCAGTTTGCCAGTTGCATCGATGTTCCGCGCATACATATCTTCTGTTTCGATTCGCTTTTGGATTGCGAAGATAAACTCTTCAAGCTCCTTCCGTCGATCCTGTGATTGGCGCAGCACCGGTTCCAGTTTATCCTGCATTACCACGGAGCTACCGATAGTTGATCCCAGTATTCATGCTTGACGGGGGTTGTCATACCACTCAAATCGATTAAAATACCTTTATAGCCTGCCTGGAATGCGGCACACGTTCATTTATAATCAATATCCCAACCATGAACAAACTCCTACTCCTTGCGATCGTTGTCGTCATCGCCAGCTGCCATCTCAGTCAGGCTCTCAAGGACAAGTATAAGGCAGAAGTTATCTCTGAGGGCAGTTCCGATGCTGTGCCTGAAAAGGGTGGTAAGGTTAGTGTGCATTACACTGGTACTCTCCTTTCCGGAAAGAAGTTCGATTCCAGCAAGGACCGCAACCAACCGTTTGAGTTTAGCGTGGGAAAGGGTCAGGTGATTGTATGCTGGGATGAGGTGGTCAATGAGCTATCTGTGGGAGACCATGTGAAAGTAACCTGTCCATACCAGACTGCCTATGGAGATCGAGGAATGGGACCCATCCCCGCCAAGTCGGACCTTAACTTCGAAATCGAGATGTTGAAGATCTATTGATGAGATGTGTAGGAAATGTATTGGAAGCTATCACCAGGTGGAACACACCCTTGACCTTATAATTAAGATAGTCGTGTTGAGATGGATTCGTAGCCGATAGAGACAGTAGCGACCACTACAAAAACAAGTTCAGTTGGCACTGTGTTTGCGCTGGTGAACAGTATGATCGGAGGGACCATGCTGACCCTACCGCTGCTGTTCCGTGACTCTGGGCTGATCACAAGTGCAATTATTCTCGTACTCTCAGGGTTCATCTCTTTGAAGACCTGCAACCTGTACATGCAACACCTAGCCAGCGACGAGAAGGATATTCAGGACAGTGTCAAGCGCATTCTTCGTGGCAGGTGGTATGAGTTCTTCTGTCTGATCACTGGTGTGTACCTCATCATGCTGAACGTACTCTACATCGTACTGATCAACGACCAGCTCTATAACATCATCAAATTTGCACTGGCGATGGCAGGCAAGCATGATAGCTTGGCTCCGAAGACAGAATTCACCTTCGGGAAGATGAGCGAGCAGTGGTTGGCAGTGATAACATACTTGCCGCTGTTGGGGATGCTCTTCATCAAGAACCTCGGACTGCTTGTGCGCATGACGGCCATTGGGGTTTGGTCTGTGTTCATTTACTTTATCTTCGTGGGTTATGCTTTCGTTGATAACATCAATCAAGGACAGGTGCATCCCAGTCAACTGAAACTATTTTCATGGGACATAGGAAATCTTGCTGGAACTGCAGCCCTTGCCTTCACAATTCATACTGTGGTGGCCCCCATCATGCGCACAAACAAAATTCAAAGCAACAATACCCGTGACCTCGTCATTTCCTACATGACTGGCACGGTAGTCTATGCATTCATTGGAATATGTGGTAGCATGGCTATCGAAAGTACTTCTTGAAGCAATGCAGACCGACAACTTTGCGATAGCAGCACTGCCCAGACCATCATCGATTGCTTCCCAGAGGACCAGTGGCAGCCACTTGTTGTGTCCATCATGTACTTGCTAGGGCTGGTGACGGTGTTCCCATGCTTCATGGATGTCTCTCGGCAGAGGCTGTTCTCAGCATTCAGCGACAAGCCCATCCCTGACTTGAGAAGAGGAGTCTTCAACATTTGCTTTATGTTAGTTGCATTCGGCTTCGAAATTCTCGCACCCTACATCAAGCTATCGGACATCATGAACTTCAACGGGGCTATCTTCTGCTTCTTCTTTGTCTACCTCATTCCAATCGCTTTGCATCTCAAGTGCTATTATGGTTCCAATGTCAGCAAAGAATCACTAATAAGCACCGACGAATCGTTGCTTCCCGATGAGGAAGCTCTTGCTGAAGGCAAGTGCGGGCACAAGATCAAACACATCCAGATTATTCCAAGATGGCTGCGAATAGGCCTATTCTGTGTGCTACTATTGATTGGCCTCGCCACAATGATCTACGGGGTGTACGCAAGCGTATTGATATTCATGTGATCATGCATGGCCCTGATGCTAGGTTGCTCGAGTGGGCGGATTGAGCATATGCCAACCCAGGAGATACGGCAAAGTGAACTTACAAAGATCCCGCAGCACTACGAGTTCACTCTTGGTAATGTTGATTTTAAGAGAGTCTTCATCCGAATTCGCTGGGGTATTTGGTGCTGTAGGTTTAACTGGTGGAGCAGCCAATGACCCTTGAGTGTCGCTTTTCGGCAACTTCAAAGAACGAACTTCTATAGTAACGAACTCGCTTTCCTTCGCCTACTTCTTAAACGTTAGCCATTTGGTTTGATGCAAATACTCGAACTCTATGTAAAGCTGGTTGTACTGATGAAGAACGGTTCCTCGCAGAGTTGGTTGTCAGTCAGTCCGATGATGTTGCTGATATTGCTCACGGAGGCAAGAAATTGCAAGCGATTGGTGATGACTAATCTTACCTAAGTTACGCCTGCATTTTACCTTCCCACCTTCCATTTCGAATGGTACTAAATCGATACGCATACTTCCTTGGTTCGTATTGAGATAGCCGCCTTTCTCTTCAACCTTTCCCAAAACGGGGTTCATGAAGAGTGCAATACCGTCTCGAAAGATGCTGTAGGATTTGAAGGAGAACTTCTTGTTTTGACTCCCTAAATGATGCAAAGTGCTCTTGGATTCACAGAATTTGCAGAGTGCAAGGAATGGCCTCATAATAAATATCAATAAAGTGGCGTTTGAGGGTGCTTCGAAGAGCCCCGCCTCATCCCTTCAGTAAAAATATAGAATTCGAAGTCACATTTAAACGATGCTTCGAACACACACTCATATATTCTATGAAATTCTTGAGAGTCGGAGTGTTCGTCGTCCTGGTGATTGCAACAAGTTGCACCCTCGCCAACATCGAAAGCCGTAAGCACTTGCGTTAATTTAGAATACGTGAAGGCACAATGGCATTCCAAGACAGCAGGCATCAGCCTCAAACCCAAGACCGACCTTTACTGCTATAACGTGCAGTTACAAACCCCTCACCAAAGCACCCCTTCTGTGGGGTTCAGCATTACATCCATGACCACGAGAATGCAGCCACAGTACTATCTACAGCTGAGGGTTCGAATGGGAGAACTAAGCCAACAGATGGTGCCGATATCACTGCGCATTCCACACCTCATTAATGAATGGAAGATGCTTGGGTTCAACGTGATCGTTAGTTCCCGGAACGACATTGAACTTAACACCTATCGACTTGAGACACTAAGCCTGACAGGCTGTAGCAATGCCACGAACCAAGGCTACTCTATTGATGTGGAAAGCGATTATAGTGGAACCGTGTCAACACCGGTAAAGATCTTTCTGAACGGTTGGGAGCTTGCCACTAAGGAAGATAGCGAATTGAGCAGCTTTGAGGTAACAGTCACCGATTTTTTCCTCACCAGCCGAACTCTGTACTTTACGGTAAGCCGCACAACTCGTACAGAGCTGTATGCGGTGTACATAAGCTACTTCATAATCGGAAAGACGATCAGCTATGATTCGAAGACCGAAGTGATTCAGTCCATTGAAAAGATGTCAGTGGGTGTGGATTGCACCAAATTTACGGAACTCAGGATCGTTGGGCTGAGTTCATTCGTGTTTCACATGACCTTTGAGGAAATTATCAACGTGCATGTTGAGCTGTCCGACACTGGGATATCGTTCACGACGAAATCCCAAGATGCTTTTTCAACTGCCAGCATCAGCTACATTGTTCTGGGAAGGGAAGTTAGTCAGGAACAAGTGCTGTAAACAGCAGGTGAAAATCCTCCAGTAGCTGCTCCAACGTCTGAAGTGGTCTTGCCTGCTATTAATAACGTAACTGATCTGCCTCAACCCTCACTAGTGCAGCCGGTTAAGTCAACTGAAACAGCCCAGCCTGCTCAACCAACCGAACCAACTCAAACAGCGGCACAGACTATAACGCAAGTAACAACACAGCCCCAACCAGCCACACCTGCTAAACAGACATAACCAGCTCACCCAGTTCAACCTGCCACTCCGAAGACCACTACATCACTCTTCGACCCAAAGCCAAATGATTTGAATCCACAAGTTCCTCAACCAATAATCCGGTTGGAGGAGAACTAGCCGACCCAGAAAGCATCTGACGTTGGTTGCACTAAAAGCCAGTCAACCTGCAGCTCGGTTACTCAGCAAGTAACTCCGGTTGCTGATTGCCAACCCGAAGAATACAAGAAGAATGGAATATGTTTAAAGCTGCCTCTGGGAACTATATGGAACGGTCACGAGTTGGTGTGTAAGGATGGCTATTATCTTGCTGTTGGGATCTGCGCAATTATACCCGAAGGAGCAGCTTGGAACGGAACAAGTTTGATATGCAAAGAAGGTTACTATCTGCTTTCTGGAAAGTATACCAAGCTGTTGGAGGGGCAGATCCTTGTCAATGGAACCCTAGCTTGCAAAAGTGGTTTGTATCCAAACTCAGGAGGATGTGACCCTTTACCTGCTAATACCATATTCAACGGCAGTCAATTATCCTGCCAGGACGGATACTACAATGCTACTGATGGAATCTGTAAGATCATCCCCCAGAACTTTCTCTGGAATGGTCAGTCGCTTGTCTGTAAGGAAGGTTTCTATAACCTCTCCGGGCAGTGTTTGGCGATACCGGCGAATTCCCAGCTGATAAATGGTTCGTTAGTGTGCAAGGACAGTTTCTACAATGATTCCGGAACGTGTAAAACCCTTCCAGCGAACGCACTTTGGAATGGTACTGATCTTTCGTGCCAGGCTGGCTTCTACTTGCAAGAAGCTCAGTGCCTGAAACTCCCAACAAACACCTTCTGGAATGGCAAGACACTTGCCTGTACGGATGGCTATCAGAATGTATCTGGAAGCTGCATATCGATTCCAAAGAACGCCCAATGGAATGGAACAGCCTTTAACTGCGTAACCGGATACGCGAATATCACTGGCGAGTGCTCGCTCCTTCCAAAGAATGCTTACTGGAACGGAAGTGCATTAAGCTGTAAAGATGGTTTCTACAATGAGAGTGGAAATTGCACGGTTCTTCCAGACAATACTTTGTGGAACGGCAGAGAAATTGTTGGGAAGGAAGGTTACTATTTCAGCAAAGGAGTATGCCGCCCTCTCCCAAGTGGTGCAGTTTGGGATGGTAATAACCTCGTCGCCAAGAAAGGGTACTATAAGATTAAAGATCAGTATCAGCCCATACCCGCCAATACCGTTTGGACTGGTATGAGGCTAATGTGTGCTGATAATTGCCAAAACATAAGTGGGAATTGTATCAAGGTACCGCCAAATTCGGTTTGGAACGGAAATGTGTTCATCTGTAAGCAGGGCTACTACTACGATTCAAACAATTTTTGCCAGGCATTGCCACCGAATAGCCAGTACGTGCTTGATCGTCTCCAATGTCTTCCAGGCTTTAAGAATACATGGGGAGTGTGCAAGCCTGCTACTGGAAAAACATCACTTCGCTTCACAGGAAAGGCCTTCATGATGGGCAAGGTTGTACTCAATGTTCGAATGGATGGGCTTCCCAACGAATGCGGGGAGTCATTCCTATCAAAGGACTTTCTAGCTATCAAAGTGGTTCCGGAAATGACCCCTTCGCCTGACATCAACGTCCGTTACATTGCTGGTAGTAAAGGCAGCTTTAGTGTGACTCTTGACTTCCACAATCGTGAGATAATCCCTCCTTTCATGGTTCGTGCCGCCATGAGCGCGACTGCTCAAGATACTGCAATCCTCGCAACTATCGACACCAGTGAAGTCAAGCAAATTCGGGTGTAAACCTCTACAATGGCAGTCGCCAACAACGCCAAGAAACTTGATTGATAGTTGTCTCAGTGAATGTTTGTCCAAACTTGTACTATATAATTGGAGGATATGAAGCCGAAGACCAATCCCCAACGCCACTTGCAAGCAGAACGGAAGAAGCCTGAGCAGGCTATCGAAGTGTCGGAGGTGATGAATGCTCAGCGTTTGCTGTTCGATATGCACCACATGGTGCATCGAACCCAGCTGACACTCAGCAACCAGCTCAGCGAGGCCTACCAGGCAAAGGTGTACCTCAAACGCTAGGATGAACAGAAAGGTACGATAAGGAGCTAACCGCCAGGCAAGACCCATAAGATCCGTGGCAGCTACTACAAGTACCTCGTGAGCCAGAACGATGAGCGGAGTAAGAACGGTTTTGTGTGCGCAAGCGACGGCAACTTTGCACAGTCATTGACCATTCTCGCAGGCTATTTCAAGGGTAGTTATTGGCTTAAGTGCAGTGAAATGCGTGCTGTTTATCCCGGCAGTATGCAATAAGTTCAAGCTGGAGAACATGAAGCGCTTTGGTAAGGAATACCTTGAGTTTCACATGCTATAGGATTGCTTTGAGAACGCAGTGGATCAAGCGAAGCAGTATGCGAAGGACCATTAGATGATCTTCATGCATCCCTTCGACGATCTCGATGTCATCACTGGATATGCTTCGCTGGCAGCCGAAGTCAAGGAAGACTGTCCCAATAAGATTGACTATCTGTTAGTGCCATCTGGTGGCGGTGCCTTACTCGCTGCTATGGCGATCTACTTCAAGCAAATATCTCCGGAGACCCAGATTGTTTGTGTTGAACCTGAGAATGCTAACCCCATGTACCAGTCCTTGCTTGAGGAAAAACGGGTGATTCTATCAGCCAGCAGGTACTGTGACGGAAGTTCTGTCAAGCAAATCGGTGAAATTCCATTCTAAATTTGCAGGCATAGTATCGACCTATTCGCCAGTGTTACTTAAGGAAAGATCTCGGAAACCATCATCGATCTCTACACGAAGGGAATCATTTCAGAACCCTCCGGGGCCATGGCGGTCGCTGCTTTGGAACAATTGAAGGACCAGCTCAAAGGAAAAACTGTGGTATGCGTACTCTCGGGTGCCAACACCGATCTTTCCCGTCTCGATGAGGCCAAGTAGAAGAGCATGATCTTCAAAGGTCACAAGAACTACTTCCTAATAAATCTACCGAACCAAGCAGGAATCATGTCCAAACTCTTCGAGAAGTGCCTGCATGAAGAAGATACTGTGACGAGCATCCAGTACAAGCGCAAGCTGAACAAAGAAGAGTCACAGGTGTTGATCGGCGTCGAGAGTAAGAGCCAGGAGAACGTGGACTACATGCTCAAACACTTTACAGAGCTCAACCTGAAGTTCGAGAACATCAATTTGAAGGAAGACATTCTGGACTTACTGTTCTGAGGGCCGAGATTACCGCCTGCTCGCGGCTGCCATCTGTGACAAGCCGATTAATTATATAATTAAAAATGGTGAGCCGCAGCTGTAGTCATGTGCTTCGCGGATGCAACTGTGCACTCTGTGGACTTTACCTTTCGGAGGAAGTGGATGTTCGAGCGGTTAGGAGTAGCACCCATGGTTCACTGGACATCATCGAAATGGAGCGCTACCGAAAGAATTTGCTGCGGAAGGTGGCCAAGTTTGAACCCAGGAAAGTAGGGTTACCACAGCCACCGGTGCTCTCCCTCGTGGAATCCCTTGTAGACAAGTTTAAGCTCTGTCGTCAAACATACGCCCTCACGATATTTTTATTTACGAACGTGGCTGGTCGCAAGAAAATGACCTCCACAAGGCAGCAGCTATTTGTGGGGGCCTGCCTCATGCTTGCTTCTAAATTCGCAGATAGAGAGACTAACGTCCCCAAACTCTCCCGTGTCAACCAACTACTTGATATTGAGGACTGTTACAAGGATCAACTCAAAGGAATCTAAAATGAGGTGTTCGAAGCTGCTGGACACGATCTGCCATTGGCAAGCTTCGTTGATGTTGTTGAGCTCTTCCTTGCCAATGGCGTGCTCTTCTCAAATTAGAACCATCCCGATGAGGATGTGGTGTAAACCTACATTCTCAACGAGACTGAGAATATGCTCAAGACTGGTCGGTTCATGCGCTACAAGCAGCAGTAGCTTGCAGCTTGGCTTGTATACAAAGCTCGACGGCTATTCCGAATGAAATAGATGTGGAATGTGCACCTGGAAAAAATAACTGGTATCACCGCTGAGCAGATCCACCGAATCGTCAAGGAAATTGACTCCGACTAGGAGAGCTCAATGATACGACAGTCGGTGGTGAACATCCGTTACGACCACGTTCAATCCAGCTAGAAGCAAACCGAGGTGGAAGGTTCTCTCCGCAAGCTCCTCAAGGATGACCGTTCGTTGAAAACCGAAACGAGCATGCAGTACCGCGTTCACAGCATCAAATCGTACGAGCGATTAAATATCTCATCGTTTCGTGTGCAATGATAATCCATAATCCATATAGAGTTTGCTTGCAGTCATTGCTCGCTCTCCTCCACGCTGGAGTCAATTTCATCGTAGTCTTGGTGGTTGATACCCACGAGCGACTCTAGGCTACGGATACGTCCCTCGCACATCACCACCTGCTGAACCAGGATGCTTTTCTACCTAGACACTGCTTCCAGTTCACGGGTCAGCTTGTACATATCGTTCTTCTACTCACTGAAGCTCTACTTCACCCGACTATACAGGTCCTTCAACAACGGCGAGATCGAGGCAGTGTTCTGCATGTTGCGGCTGTTGACATTCTGCTGTAGTTAGTCCAGCTCCAGCTTGAACCGTCGTTGATCCTGGGTGAGTTGTTCGGCTTGCTTACGGATGTGGACCAATTCGTTCTAAATGCCTTCGCTAGATACCTCAAGGTAGTTGCTGAAGTCAATGAGATTCTCAGCACAGGTGAGTCCTTGCTGCTGCACCCGTAAAGATTGCCGTAGACTATCCTAGCTCTTCTTCATCTTCGCTTCGGTGGTCTCGATGCTTCTGACCATCACAATGTGACTTCTGACAATCTACATACGATAGTCTGCCATACTTCTGTGCCAACCAGCAATCCGATACTCTTGGGGTTGTTTGGCATGATATCCTTCGGTAGGAACGGCCCGATGTTTTTGCCAAGTTCCAACGAGTAGAGCCCACCCTGCTTCTTAGGTCGATCTGCCTGTCCGTTCGAAAATAGTTGTTCCATTATGGAAATTAACATTCGTGGGTATCGCAAAAGTGCTGGACCACAGTGGTATATAAAATATGTTTGCATAACAGCTGAAGTCCGAGCCCTCAACGGAAGCTGTAGTGAACTATGAGCTGTCCCTTTCCCTATCGCAGACAACATCCTATGAAAACTAACTCATGGCTATCCCCTTCTTCGAGGCAGTGAAGCGAGAGAACGGAATGAGCAGTCTAACTCGATTGGCATTCTCTATGAATAAACGAACCTGCACATCCAACGAAATAATCTATGATGTTGGTGCAGCCAACCGTCAGTTCGCTTATATCCTGAAAGGTACTGTGCAGCTACTGGGCTACCAGACTTCCTGTAAATCTTCGTTGCAGCCAGAGCCAAACGAAACCAACCAAATCACCCTCGTTGCAACTTTGAATCGAGAAGGCTACTTCGGGCACTCAGAGTTCATGAATGGCTGCCGAATCGTAAGGGCGGTTTCAGCTAGCTAGTGCCTTCTCATTACTGTGCCTCTTGCCGCGGTGTATATGAGTCTTCGCGGGCTGCTATTCTTTCCTGACTTGCAGGAAAAACTGAATTTCCTGAGGAAGGTAAGCCTGTTTGAAAGCATCGATGCCAAGGGGCTGTAAAGGCTGGTTATTGCAAGCGACGCAATCCCAGTGAGGAAGGGATGCAAAATCTATTAGTAAGGCACACCGGCAACCCATATTTACGTGGTCCTCAACGGGACCTTCGAAATTATGAGGAAAGTCGAGAGCAGCAGCCACTCAGTGAGCCAAGATGTGCACATTTCGTGCGTCAGTGAGTACCAAACTCTAGGTGCTGAAGACTTATTTCTCTAAAGTCGCGACTACAGCGAGACTGTGCATTGCATAAGCTTCCAAGGAACCTTGTTGAAGGTCTCTAACGAACAGTTCACATCACAGATACAGAACAGAAACCAAGTATTGAAACTGTGCAAGTCACGCGAGAATTGGAAGCGAAGTAGGGTGGAGAAGCTCGAAAAGACCTTTTCAACTCAGTTTCCAAAGACCAACCGACATGAGAGGATTTTAAGCTCGGCTAGTCTCGCTACTAAACAACGAACTTTCACGGAGCCTGTGGAGAGCTTTGAGTGTGCTGATATAGATCGTTGTTTGAGCAGGTACTCCCATCTCACCAGCAAGAAGGGTTAGCCGTACCGCAATGAGTAAGAGTATCTCAATCACAAATACCAGGAGATGCAGCGTGTGGGGAGTGCGGCCCAACGCTCCCATGGAGTATTCGAACTAAAAAGTCCGTCAGTGACCCGGCCGACCACCACCCAGCACAGCCGGAACATGAGTGAGCTAACCCTCACTAAATTTCTGAACAAGAAGAATAAGCTGCAGAACAGGATGATCTTCGAATACCTCAAGACCCGACCACCAGAGTTGATCTTCAATGCCAACAAGGAATTCGCGATCTTCAAGCCACTTCACATCACCGAAAGTGCTGCTGTACGCAATCAAAAGCGCTCGGCGGCTCGCATCAAATCGCGCTACTTCCGGCAGCTGGTGCCGAATGCCAGCTGACTCTTCTGCGTTTCTTAGCCTCGCAAAGTTATAATAGGTTTGAAGAGACGGGTGACCAATTGGTTGTTCGGCAGCGCACACCGAGCAAGCGGTGAGGTCGGTCTATCACTACGAACACCATCTTGTTCGAAATTTCGAGCGTAGGTGCCCGATCTTCCTAAAATACTGTTGCAAGGGCCAATATTTAAATGAAGATTTAGTTGATGGTGAATACACTCAGAAAGAAGAATCACAAGAGTGAGAAGTCGTAAAGGTATGGCGAATCGTCGAATTCTACCTCCACACAGTATTTGTGGAGGATGGAGTAGTCTTCGGAATCACTTGATTGACCCCGATCTTTTCCAAAAACACTTGTTAAGTTCTCCGTTAGAAACGGATCTATTGGTACAGTTGTGGGGGCAGTAGCCTCGGTCGTCACCGACTCAGGCATAAACAGCTTATGAAGAGCTGCATCTGCTTCCGAATCGGCTAGGCTGATCAAATTCATATCTTTGGATAGCTGCGATCGGAGGTTGCTGACGATTCCGTGGAGGGTCCTGTACTTCTTTTCCATCTTCTGATGGTGGCTACGGCACTGTTCAGGTGTCCTGGTAACCACCAACATCGACAGACTCTTGAAAATTCGGAGTTTTCGGCGTTGCTTGCGTTGTGCCACAAGATGCTCATTCTCAACTAGGAAGGTGATGTAAGTGAGGTTCTCGTTAGAAGTCCACCTCCCAGAGTATTTGCTGGAGTCCTCACCCTGGCACTCTCCCAAACTTTCCTCGCTGGTAACATCGGAGAAGCTATTCATTTGAGTTTATTAATTATAGTGTCGGCAGGTTAGAAGCGGGCTATAAAGCGTCGACCGGCCAACAACACTTTTCCAAGCAAGGCCTCTATGGCGGTGTAATGTTCACATAGGCCGCGTAACTGTCATACATGAACTTTGATTAGATGGATGGCTGACGCAGACGAAACTGGCGAATTTCGTGTTCAGTTGTGCTGCAATCGAGCAGCCGCATGCCCCGGCATCCACACAACAACTTTCCTTTGAAAGTTATTTTACGAATGCTCCGTGATGTTTCGTTAGGTTATACCAAGGTGCATTGATTACGCTTATCATGAAGGGTACGAGATGTTGGAAGCCACCAACAGCTCGTTGACTAGTTCTGGGGGTGCTCGCTTGACTTGCCGATAATCGCCGATTTCAAGGTACTCCTCGGCGAGGAAGGTGATGCTGAGTCCCTCTGAAGCATCAGCGTGCACATCAACAAAGAAGGTGACAATATAGATGGCGAGCACCAGAATTAGAATAACTGCAAGCAGAGATATTGTTGGTTTGTACAGGAGTGCAAAGAGTCCGACTCCAGAAACGAGCAGCAAATGTGCACCGATTCTATAGTACTAAATTAGCTTGCGGTTACCCTGCTAACGGATTGGCTACCGTGGTAAAGGCGGGTGTTATTGCAAAGGAACTCACAATAACGGGACGAGTTGCAGTATGGAAGTCCCGTCAGGTTCACGTAGGCC
>Ga0209480_10000908_pt1 | contig 22702 bp, 23 predicted proteins | sample JI61114C2DNA_FD_187501 | JGI IMG/M metagenome (GOLD analysis project Ga0209480, IMG submission 187501) | Wastewater effluent complex algal communities from Wisconsin, to seasonally profile nutrient transformation and Carbon sequestration -... | ecosystem: Engineered > WWTP > Effluent > Algae... | reverse complement strand
ACTTGGCCGGGTATTCGGGCGTCCAGTCGAGCGTGGAGAAGGGCCACAGGGCGGACGAGTACCAGGTGTCGAGCACGTCCGGGTCGCGGGTCAGCGGGCCGGGGTAGCCAGCCTTGTCAGCCAGGGTGCGGGCTTCTTCCTCGCTGTGGGCAACGAAGCATTCGCCGTCGATGCCGTACCAGGCCGGAATCTGGTGGCCCCACCAGAGCTGACGGGAGATACACCAGTCCTGGATGTTGTTGAGCCACTGGTTGTAGGTGTTGACCCAGTTTCCGGGCACGAACTCGATCTCGCCGGAAGACACGACATCCAGTGCTTTTTGCGTGATGGACTTGCCATCCTCGCCCGGCTTGGACATGGCGACGAACCATTGGTCGGTGAGCATCGGTTCGATGACCACGCCGGTACGGTCGCCGCGGGGAACCTGCAACTTGTGGGGTTTGGTGTCGACGAGCACGCCAGCGGCTTCGAGGTCGGCCACGATGGCCTTGCGGGCGTCGAAGCGGTCGAGGCCCTGGTACTTGGCGGGGGCGTGTTCGTTGATCTTGGCGTCGAGGGTGAGAATGCTGATCTGCTCGAGCTTGTGGCGCTGGCCGACGGCGTAGTCGTTGAAGTCGTGGGCCGGAGTGACCTTGACGACGCCTGTACCGAATTCGCGATCGACGTAGTCGTCGGCGATGATCGGAATGTCGCGATCGCACAGGGGCAGGCGCACGGTCTTGCCGATCAGATGGGCGTAGCGCTCGTCTTCCGGGTGCACCATCGCCGCCACGTCGCCGAGCATGGTCTCGGGGCGGGTGGTGGCGACCGTGAGGCCGGTCAGCTCGCCGATCGGGCCGTCGGAGAAGGGGTAGTGGATGTGCCACATGAAGCCATCCTCTTCCTCCTGGACCACTTCAAGATCCGACACGGCGGTGTGCAGCTTTGGATCCCAGTTCACCAGCCGCTTGCCGCGGTAGATCAGGCCTTCGTTGTAGAGGCGAACGAAGGTTTCAGTGACGATTTTGTTGAGGCCGGCATCCATCGTGAAGCGCTCGCGGCTCCAGTCGGGGCTGGTGCCCATGCGGCGCATCTGCTGGGTGATGGTGCCGCCGGAATACTCTTTCCACTCCCAGACCTTATCGAGGAACTTCTCGCGGCCGAGTTCGTGGCGGGAGATTCCCTGGGCGTCCAGCTGGCGCTCGACGACGATCTGGGTGGCGATGCCCGCGTGGTCGGTGCCGGGCTGCCAGAGGGTGTTCCAGCCGCGCATGCGGTGGTAGCGCGTGAGCGCGTCCATCAAGGTCTGGTTGAAGCCGTGACCCATGTGCAGGGTGCCGGTGACGTTGGGTGGCGGCAGCAGGATGCAGAAGGATTGATCGGCAGGCTTGCTGCGGTCGAGGCCGGCGGCGAAGTAGCCGCTCGACTCCCAGTGCTCATACCAGCGGCGTTCGATCTCCGCCGGCTCGAAACTCTTGGCCAGTTCCATGGGTTCTGTCTTTGAAGGCAAAACGCGGATTATAGCGGATGCGCCCGGCCCGCCCGCCGGGAAGACTTGCTGCGCGATAGCGGATCAGGCCTGGGGTTCGCTGTCGAGGGTGTCGGCGATCTCGGACGAGACGAGGGGAAGCAGGCTGGTGCGCAGGTGGGCGGCGGCTTTATGGCTGAGTCGCTCGGCTAGTTCGTCGAGTTCGCGCGAGATGAGCTGGGGCAGCTCGTTGGCGACCCAGTCCTCGATGTGCCGACTGATTGCAGTGTCGAGGGCGACGAGGCGTTCAGCCAGTTCGTCCTGGCCGGGCTGTGCGGCAAAGACAGGCGGGAGCGCCTCGGAAATCGAAGGCTCGGGCTGGACGGGGTCGAGGATGATTGGCGTGGACTCGCCGATGAAGGGTTCGGGATACTCGTCCACAACATCGGTCAGCACGGGCAGGTCGTCGGCTTCGGGGGCGGCAGCAAAGTTCGCGTTGTGCCGGTCAGGCACGTCTGGCTTTTCGGTCAGGTGCTCAATGTCTTCGTCATCGAGGGAGATTTCGAATTCGGAATCCGGATGGGTGTTCATTCGCCGCTCCGTTGGGCAAGGTCGTGGGCGTCGAGCGCGTGGCCCTGCTGCTTGTAGCGGCGATAGCGATCGCGTGCGGTCTGGCGCTCGTCATCGCTCGGGCCGACGATTTCGAGAACCAGCCGGAAGCGCTCGAAGCCCGCCGGCAGGTCGTTGCCGAGGTTGATCAGCACGTCGTCGTGGGGCAGGGTGTCGAGCGTGCTGCCGATCACGACGTGCGTCTCCGCCGCCAGCGGCGATGCGGCGGCCACGTGGGGTACGAAGGCGAGCGGCTGGAATGTCCAGAGCATCTGGTCGAAATGCCGCGCCACGCCGCCATCCGGTGCGAACACCGCCACGCGGCGCCCGCCGCTGCTGGCCTTGGCCGTAAGGACACAGGCCACGCGCAGGCGGTCGGGGGCGTTGTGGTAGAAGCGGACGTCGGTCACTGTCCGGCGCGGCCGATCAGGAACTGGGTGAGCAGCGGCACCGGGCGGCCGGTGGCACCCTTGTCGGCACCGGATTTCCAGGCCGTACCGGCGATATCGAGGTGAGCCCACTTGTAGGCTTTGGTAAAGCGGGCCAGGAAGCAGGCGGCGGTGATGGTGCCCGCGCCTTTGGCGCCGATGTTCGGAATGTCGGCAAAATTGCTCTTGAGCATGTCCTGGTATTCATCCCACAGGGGCAGTTGCCAAGCCTTGTCGCCGGCAGCCTGGCCGCTGGCAAGGAGTTCGGCCGCGAGTTCGTCGTCGTTGGCCAGAAGGCCGGACGTGAAGTTGCCCAGTGCAATGATGCAGGCGCCGGTGAGCGTGGCCACATCCACCACCGCGGCCGGCTCGAAGCGTTCGGCATAGGTGAGGGCGTCGCAGAGGATCAGGCGGCCTTCGGCGTCGGTGTTGAGGACTTCGATGGTCTGGCCGGACATGGACGTGACGATATCGCCGGGCTTGGTGGCCGAGCCGCCAGGCATGTTTTCAGTGGCCGGAATCAGGCCGACGACGTTGATCGGCAGCTCCATGCGGGCGATGGCCTTGAAAGTGCCAAGTACGCTTGCCGCGCCGCACATGTCGTATTTCATCTCGTCCATGCCCTCGCCGGGCTTGAGGGAGATGCCGCCGGTGTCGAAGGTGACGCCCTTGCCGACCAGGACCACCGGCTTGTCCTTGGCCTTGCCACCCTTGTAGTTGAGGATGATGAACTTGGGCGGTTCGTGGGAGCCGCGGGCGACCGACAGCAGCGAACCCATGCCGAGTTTTTCCATGTCGTCGCGTTCGAGCACTTCGACCTTGATCTTGTGGTCCTTGGCGAGCTTCTTGGCGGTGGTGGCGAGATAGCCCGGCGTGCAGACATTGGCCGGCAGGTTGCCGAGAGTCTTGGCAAGCGCCACGCCCTCGGCGATCGCTTCGCCACGCAGCACGGCGGCATCGAGGGATTCGGTGTCCTTGCCCTTGACGATGAAGACGAGTTTCTTGATGCCTTTCTTGGATTCTTCCTTTTTCGACTTCAGCTCGTCGCAGCGGTAGGTGCTGTCGCGCAGGATTTGCGCGGCCTGGGCCAGGCGCCAGGCGAGGTCGCGGTGGGGCAGTTCGGCTTCGGCAAGGCAGAAGCTCGCGTCACCGGCCACCGAGCCGGAAAGCTGCTTTGCGGCTGCGCCAATCGCATCGCGGTAGGTTTTGTCGGTAAGTTCGTCGGCCTTGCCGAGGCTGACCAGCAATACGCGGGGCGCAGCGATGCCGGCCAGGTCGTGAAGCATGAGAGTCGAGCCCGCCTTGTCGTCGAGGTCACCGCGAGCCAGTACGGCGGCGATGGCGCCGTCGCAGGCCTTGTCGAGGGCTCGTGCGGCAGCGGTCAGATCGCCGTTGGCGTAAGCGCCGGCAACCACGCAGCCGCACTTGAGTTTTTCCGGCGATCCGGCCTTTATGGTAAATTCCACCCGCTTCTCCTTGGAAACACGCGTCAATAGGACATCGCGCCATTATGGCCGGCACCCTGACGGACGTCAAAACGACCGCTCTCCGACGCTAGAACCTGTCCCCTGCATGATCTTTCTTCGAGCCGCCCAGCGCGAATTCACACAGAACGCCGTGGCGGTCTTTGTGGCGCTGTTTGCCATCCTGATTTCCACGGTCCTCATCCGCCTGCTCGGTCAGGCTGCGGGAGGCCGCGTGCCGGCTGACGCTGTGCTGGCCCTCATCGGCTTTGGTGCCGTTGCGCAGATGCCGGTGGTGCTGTCGCTTACCGTGTTCATCGCGATCCTCATGACCCTTTCCCGGTGGTACCGGGATTCGGAAATGGTTGTCTGGTTTTCCAGCGGCGTGCCGCTGACTGCATGGATCCGGCCGGTTCTCCGCTTTGCCGTTCCGGTGGTGATCCTTATTGCGATCCTGTCGCTCTTCGTTGCCCCGTGGGCTCAAAAGAAAAGCATCGAATACAAAGCGCAGCTCAGTAACCGGGATGATGTTTCCCGCGTTGCGCCAGGCCTGTTTCGCGAATCGTCCGGTGGCGAACGGGTGTTTTTCGTCGAGGCGTTGACGGGTGGCGAAGGCAGCGTGCGCAACGTGTTCGCGAGCAGCATGCAGAATGGTCGGCTGGGCGTCATGGTGGCGAGCCAGGGTCACACCGAGGTCGATGATGCAGGCAACCGGTTCATTGTGCTGGAGAACGGCCGGCGCTACGAAGGTACGCCGGGCACGCCCAGCTACCGGGTGATGGAGTTTGAGCGCTACCAGATTCGCATGGAATCAAAAGAGGCGAGCAGTGCCCCACGTCAGCCCAGGACGATGGCCTTGCCGGCTTTGCTGAAAAGCCCCGACAACCGCAGTCGTGGAGAATTGCTGGCGCGGATCAGTGCCCCCTTGCTGGCGACCATGCTGGCGCTGCTTGCGATTCCGCTATCGTTCGTGAACCCGCGGGCGGGCAGGACCAACAACCTGGTTCTTGCCGTTCTCATTTACCTGATTTACAGCAACGCCGTCAGTGTGAGCCAGGCTTGGGTGGGGCAGGGGCGCATCCGTTTCGATGTCGGCCTGTGGATGCCTCATCTGGCGATGCTGGGTGTCCTGGCTATCCTGTTCTACCGGCGGATCAGCGTGTTCGCCCGCTGGCGGAGACGTTGATGATGCCAATTTACATTCGCTACCTGAGCCGCGAGATCTATGCGTCGGTGGCACTGGTTCTTGTTGCTTTCCTTGGCCTGTTCGCTTTTTTCGATCTGGTCAATGAGCTGGATGACATCGGCAAGAGTGGCTACCAGCTTTATCAGGCCGCCATTTATGTGGCAATGATCATGCCCGGGCGGGTGTATGAGCTGATGCCGATCGCCGTGCTGATCGGTACGCTTTATTCGCTGACGACGTTGGCGCGTCATTCCGAAATAACGGTGCTGCGGGCCTCCGGCTTGTCTACCGGGCGCTTTCTGTTCGGATTGCTGTCCATCGGCAGCGTCTTTGTACTGCTGACTTTCGTTTTCGGAGAGTACCTGGCGCCACCGGCCGAGCGAGCCGCCCAGCAATGGCGCCTGGCGGCTACGCGTTCGATGGTTTCCCAGGAGTTGCGCACCGGTTTGTGGGTGAGGGACGGGCTGCGTTTTGTAAACGTTCGCAACGTCTTGCCCGACACGTCGCTGCAGGGTGTCCGTATTTACGAGTTCGACGATAAATCGGTGCTGGTTTCCATCAGCGAAGCCGGGTCCGGTGTCTACGACGAGCGGGAGGGGTGGCGGCTAAACCAGGTTGCGCAAACGCGCTTCCTGGGGGAGAGCACCGAGATCGTGAATCTGCCCGAGCTGATCTGGAAGTCGGAACTGACCCCCGATGTGCTTTCAGTGTTGATGGTGGTTCCGGAGCGCATGTCGGTCGAGACGCTGTATTCATACATTCGCCACCTGGAAGAGAACAACCAGCGAACGAGCCGCTATGAAATCGCGCTCTGGAAGAAACTCGCCTACCCCTTTGCCACGCTGGTGATGATGGGCTTGGCGCTGCCGTTTGGCTACATGCAGACGCGCATGGGCGGCGTAAGCCTGAAGGTCTTCTCGGGCATCATGATCGGCGTCGGTTTCCACCTTTTGAATGGCCTGTTTTCCAACCTTGGTGTCATCAACGGCTGGATTCCGGCAGTGGCCGCACTGACCCCGAGCATTGGCTTCCTGCTCGCTGCAATGGGCATGATGTGGTGGGTGGAGCGCCGGTAAGGGCGTGCTCCATCCATTGGTTGCGTGTTTGTTGCTTCAGTCCTGAGGCTTCGTGCTTGTCAGCAGCACGATTCGGGTGCCGGAAAGGCGGTCGTGCAGGAACTGTCTGTCCCGGTCGAACAAGGCCCATACGAGCCCGGCACCAAAGAACAGTACCGAGGGCCAGGCAAGTGCGTAGCGAAGCCAGCCTTGTTTGAGCGACACCGGGTTTCCGTCGACGCTGACGATCCGCAGCTTCCAGGTCTGCATGGCCAGAGTCTGACCGCTGCGGCGCCAATACCAGAGAAAATACCCCCCTAGCACCAGGAAGATGTATCCCCACAGGATGCCTCCGCCCGGAGTGTAGTTAACGCCTATCCCGAGCAGCAGCATGGGCACCATGAGGGTCAGTGCGAGGACGCCGAGGAGCAGGAGGCATTCATAAAGCATGCTGGCCAGGCGGCGGCGCAGGCCGGCGAGTTCGGCAGCCTGCCGCGCCGGGGGTACAGCCCCGGCGCGTGTGGGTTTTGAAGACATGGGGCGAGTCAGGGTTTGGCGGGGGAGGGGGGGAGCGCTATCACTGGCTCAATCATCGGCGACGTTGCCTGTGCTGCCGTCGGGGCGGGTAGTGTAGACACAGGGGCAGGCAGTTGGGCCGCTTCAGCTGGCGGCGGCGTCTTGACGATGATTTTCGGCTTTGCCGGGCGTGGCGGAGGTGGCGCGCTCAGGGGCTTTATCGGAGGGGCACCGATTTTCGGAATGGCCGGCTTGGCGGCCGGCTTTTTTGCAGCCTCGTTGAAGCGCTGCTTTTCCTCACTGGGCAGTTCCTGATAAGTGATCCATTTTTGCCGAAGTGCTTCGCGCTGCTCGGGAGGAATGCGCTGCAGGTTGCGGTACTGGTCCCGTGCGACGGTGCGCTGTTCCGGCGTGAGCGAAAACCAGGTTTCCATGCGTCGCTGCAGGCGTGACTGTTCCTCCGGCGTGTAGCCAGGGAACCGGTCTGCTATCCCGGCCCATTTGCGCTTGCGTTCATCAGGCAAGTCACGCCATTCACGGGCCAGGGGAGACAGGGTGCGTTGCTGATCGGGTGTCAGGTCATTCCAGGCTGGCGCAGTCAAGGGGGGCGCTGCCACCAGCTGGCTTGAGCAGACGAGTGCACACGCGGCGGTCAGTCGGGCGAGTCGTTTTGAACCCATGCGTCAAACCCGCTATCCAGATAAGCGTCAATCGGAAGGTCGTCGGCGAGAAGGGCGCTATCCACTTCTTCGAGGTCTGCAGTACGCTGCAATTCGCCAAGGTAGCCCACGCCAAGCGCGGCGACCACGACAAGTAGCATACTGACTGCTGTTCGACCGCGCGGCATGATGTGTTCGGACAGTGCTTGGCCTATGCCCGCAAAACTGAGCCCTCGCACAGCCACTTTTTGGCGGCTGAGTGCCGTTTGCCTCGACTGGCGAAGGCGGGCCGCGACCGTCGGCGGAAGCGCGTGTGCCGATGAGTTCAGGTGTTGCCGAACCCGGAAGTGAAAATCGTGATCATTCATAGCGTGATGCCCTTTGCTGCTAATGCGGCGGCGAGGGTGTGCGTTGCGCGCGAGCAGTGTGTTTTTACACTGCCTTCGGAGCACCCCATCGCCGCAGCCGTTTCGGCTATATCCATTTCTTCCCAGTAACGCATGAGAAAGGCTTCGCGTTGACGGGGCGGGAGCTTTTCGATCTCCTTTTCGATCGCCCCCAGCGTTTGCTTTTGCTCGAGTTGGGCCTGCGGGGATTCGCTCTTGTGGCCGCTGTCGGCAGATTCGATGGATTCCAGCGGATCGTGTTCGTCGTCTTCGGGGCCGGAGAACACCGACAGCAGCGTGGTCCACATGTTGCGCACCTTCTGGCGGCGGTAATAGTCGCGGATGACGTTCTGCAGAATGCGCTGGAAAAGCATCGGCAGCTCGCCGGCCGGCTTGTCGCCGTATTTTTCCGCGAGCTTCATCATCGCGTCCTGCACGATGTCGAGAGCCGACTCTTCGTTGCGAACCGCGAACAGGGCCTGTTTGAAGGCCCGCTTTTCGACGCTTGCGAGGAAATCCGAGAGTTCGATGCGGGAAGGCAGGGGGGTGTTCCTCTGGTGTCGGGAGGTGTGGTACGAGCTTTTTGGACTCGACCGCTGAAGTGGCAAACAGCTGGTTCGTGGCAACGGGCGGGGCGAGGTGCCTTGACCAATCGCCGGCTCGGCGGTATGGTTTAACGCTTTACTTTGCCGAAACAGCTTCGGGTGCGTTGATGCTATTGACCGGTGCAGAAATTGTAATCAGGTGTCTCCAGGAAGAAAAGGTTGATTATCTTTTCGGTTATCCCGGCGGCTCAGTCCTTTATATCTACGACGAGCTGTTCAAGCAAGACAAGGTGCGTCATGTGCTGGTGCGCCATGAGCAGGCAGCCATCCACGCGGCTGACGGCTACGCCCGCTCCACCGACAAGGTGGGCGTCGCACTGGTGACTTCCGGTCCTGGCGCCACCAATGCCGTTACCGGCATTGCCACCGCCTATTGTGACTCGATCCCGCTTGTGGTGATTTCCGGCCAGGTGCCGAGTGCTGCGATCGGCCAGGATGCCTTCCAGGAGGTGGATACCGTCGGTATCACCCGGCCGTGCGTCAAGCACAATTTCCTCATCCGTGATGTGCGGGACATTGCCAGCACGATCAAGAAAGCCTTTTACCTGGCTCGAACCGGCCGGCCCGGCCCGGTGCTGGTGGATATTCCCAAGGATATCACCGCCCAGAAGTGTGTCTTTGAATACCCCCAGACGGTTTCGATGCGTTCCTACAACCCCGTGGTGAAGGGGCATCAGGGGCAGATCAAAAAAGCGCTTCAGCTTCTCCTCGAAGCCAAGCGGCCAATGATTTATGCCGGCGGTGGCGTGGTCCTCGGCGATGCGTCCGAGAAGCTGACCGCGCTTGTGCGGAAGCTCGGGTTTCCCTGCACCAACACCCTGATGGGCTTGGGCGGCTACCCGGCGACGGATCGTCAGTTTGTCGGAATGCTTGGCATGCACGGCAACTACGAAGCCAACATGGGCATGCATTATTGCGACGTGCTGCTTGCGGTAGGCGCCCGTTTTGATGACCGTGTGATTGGCAGCCCGGCGCATTTTGCGTCCGAGCCACGCAGGATCATCCACATCGATATCGATCCGTCGTCCATCTCGAAGCGTGTAAAGGTTGATGTGCCCATCGTCGGCGACGTGGGCGAGGTGCTGGGCGAGATGTTGGCCATGCTCGATGGCACGCCCGAACGGCTGGATCAGGATTCCCTCGCCGTCTGGTGGAAGCAGATCGATGAGTGGCGCCGGCGCGACTGCCTGAAATTCAATCAAGGCGAAGAGCTTATCAAGCCCCAGTACGTGGTGCAGAAACTCTGGGAGGTGACTGGTGGCGACGCCTTTGTCACCTCCGATGTCGGTCAGCACCAGATGTGGGCAGCCCAGTACTACAAGTTCGACAAGCCCCGCCGCTGGATCAATTCTGGCGGTCTGGGGACGATGGGTTTCGGGCTACCTGCGGCAATGGGGGTGCAACTGGCGCATCCGGGTTCTCAGGTTGCCTGCGTCACCGGCGAGGCGTCGATCCAGATGAACATCCAGGAGCTGGCCACCTGCAAGCAGTTCCGGCTGCCGATCAAGGTGGTTATGCTCAATAACCGGTACTTGGGCATGGTTCGTCAGTGGCAGGAAATCTTTCACGGCAACCGTTATTCCGAGTCCTACATGGATTCGCTGCCCGATTTTTCGCGGCTTGCTGAAGCCTACGGTCATGTGGGTATCCGCGTTGACAAGCCGGGCGATGTGGAAGGCGCGTTGCGGGAGGCGTTCAGCCGCAAGAGCGATCTGGTCTTCCTTGATTTCCAGGTTGACCAGACCGAGAACGTATATCCCATGGTCCAGGGTGGAAAGGGTTTGACCGACATGATCCTTTCGGCCGAAGACCTCTGAGCAGCCGGAGGGCCGCTACGCTTGATCTGGCGCGGCGGCTTGTCCAATCATCGCCGAAGCCCGCTGCCTAATGGTGGTCGGGATGATGAAAATCCAGAACGACACGCATATGAGACACGTCATCTCCCTTGTCCTCGAGAATGAAGCCGGTGCGCTATCGCGCGTATCAGGCCTTTTTTCTGCACGAGGCTACAATATCGAATCCCTCACGGTGGCGCCTACCGAGGACGCTTCCCTGTCCCGGATGACAATCGTGACGTCCGGTTCGGACGATATCGTCGAGCAGATCACCAAGCACCTGAACAAGCTGGTGGAAGTTGTGAAGGTGGTGGATCTGTCCGAATCTGCCCACGTTGAGCGCGAGCTGATGCTCGTCAAGGTGAGGGCAACCGGCAAGGAACGCGAGGAGATGAAACGCATGGCTGACATTTTCCGCGGACGCATCATTGACGTGACCGACACGACTTACGTAATCGAACTGACCGGTACCCAGGCCAAGCTCGACTCCTTTGTCGGCGCCATTGATGCCGGGCTGATTCTCGAAACCGTGCGCTCCGGAATCTGCGGCGTTGGTCGTGGTGATCGGGTATTGAAAGTTTAATGCGGTGTACGGTGCAGGCCACCCCGGCCGGTACCCTCCCGCGATTTGCTCCTCTTTTGTCAGAAAGGCATGAAATGAAGGTTTTTTACGATAAGGATGCGGACCTCTCCCTGATCAAGGGCAAGCAGGTGACTATTGTTGGTTATGGCTCCCAGGGCCACGCCCACGCCCAGAACCTGAAGGAGTCCGGCGTCAACGTGACCGTCGGTCTGCGCAAGGATGGTGCTTCGTGGAGCAAGGCCGAGAAGGCTGGTCACAAGGTTCAGGAAGTCGCTGAAGCCGTCAAGGGTGCAGATGTCGTCATGATCCTGCTGCCGGACGAGTCCCAGCCCGATGTCTACAAGAACGACATCGCCCCTTACATCAAGCAGGGCGGCACTCTGGCGTTTGCTCACGGCTTCAATATTCACTACAACCAGATCGTCCCCCGCGCCGACCTGGACGTGATCATGATTGCCCCGAAGGGCCCCGGCCACACCGTGCGCTCCGAGTACCTCAAGGGTGGCGGTGTGCCGACCCTGATCGCTGTCTACCAGGACAAGTCCGGCAAGGCACGCGACATCGCTCTGGCCTACGCTGCTGCCAACGGCGGTACCAAGGGCGGCGTGATCGAGACCAACTTCCGCGAAGAAACCGAAACCGATCTCTTCGGCGAGCAGGCCGTGCTCTGTGGCGGCGCTGTCGAGCTGGTCAAGATGGGTTTCGAAACCCTGACCGAAGCTGGTTATGCTCCGGAAATGGCCTACTTCGAGTGTCTGCACGAGCTGAAGCTGATCGTCGACCTGATGTACGAAGGCGGCATCGCCAACATGAACTACTCCATCTCCAACAACGCGGAGTATGGCGAGTATGTAACCGGCACCGAAGTCATCAACGATCAGTCCCGTGTTGCCATGCGCAACGCCCTGAAGCGCATCCAGACCGGCGAATACGCCAAGATGTTCATCCTGGAAGGTAAGACCAATTACCCGGCCATGACTGCTCGTCGTCGTCTGAACGCTGCTCACCCGATCGAAGTGGTCGGCGAACAGTTGCGTGACATGATGCCGTGGATCAAGGCCAACAAGCTGGTTGACCAGTCCAAGAACTGATCAGGCCTGGCTTGATTTGCGCACGGGGGACGAAAGTCCCCCTTGTCGTTTTCGGGGCCTGATGCTTTTTCCTGCGTTACAATCGCATTCGACTTTACCCATCGCCCCTGTCCATGGCCGATCTGCAATCCCGCAAGCCCCTGCTCAACCCGGAACGGCGTCGCCGGGGAATCTACATCCTTCCCAACCTGTTCACGACGGCAGCACTGTTTGCCGGTTTCTACGCCATCGTGCAGGCAATGAACGGCCTTTATGAGCAAGCCGCGGTGGCTATCTTCATCGCAATGGTGCTCGACGGTCTGGATGGTCGCGTGGCGCGCCTGACGCGTACCCAGAGTGCCTTTGGCGCCGAATACGATTCCCTGTCGGACATGGTTTCCTTCGGCGCAGCTCCAGCGCTCATCGTGTATGAATGGGCGCTCAAGGGCATGGGCAAGCTGGGCTGGATGGCCGCCTTCATCTACTGCGTTGGCGCTGCGCTGAGGTTGGCGCGCTTCAACACCAACATTGATGTCGTTGATAAGCGCTATTTTCAGGGGCTTCCGAGTCCGGCTGCCGCGGCGCTTGTTGCCGGGCTCGTTTGGGTTGTTATCGACAATGGCATTGCGGGCCCGGACGTGCGCTGGTACGCGTGCGCGCTGACGATCTTCGCTGGCGTGTCGATGGTGAGCAACGTGCTGTTTTACAGTGGCAAGGAGATCAACCTGCGCCGCAGCGTTCCTTTCATCGTCATCATTGCCTTCGTGCTGGGCTTTCTGCTGGTTTCCAGCTATCCGCCGGGCGTCTTGTTCGGGCTCTTTCTTTGCTATGCGGTTTCCGGCTATGTGCTCGGTTTCTGGGGCTGGTTGAAGGGGCGCAAGCGTAGCAGTGTGGTTGCCGAGCCTGAAAAATCTGATTTATAGTCTTTCGCTCTTCGACGACGGGAGCCTGCACGCAGGGGCTCTGGCGCTGAATACATCACCCAGTTTCCGATTTGTTCCCGCCGGTTTGAACGGCCGGGCGATCGCTCAATCCAATTAGACAGACCCCGGCAGGAGCTCATCATGAACGACCAGTTGATCATTTTCGACACGACCTTGCGCGACGGCGAACAAAGCCCCGGTGCATCGATGACGCGGGATGAGAAGCTGAGGATCGCCCGTCAGCTGGAGCGCATGAAGGTCAATGTGATCGAGGCGGGATTTGCCGCTGCGTCCAATGGTGACTTCGAGGCGGTTCGTGCCGTGGCGGAGGCGATCAAGGATTCGACGGTCTGTTCGCTCGCACGTGCCAACGAACTGGACATTCGCCGGGCCGGCGAGGCCATTCGTCCGGCAGCGTCGAAGCGCATTCATACCTTCATTGCCACCAGTCCCATCCACATGGAGAAGAAGCTGCGCATGTCGCCCGACCAGGTTGTCGAGCAGGCAGTGAAGGCGATTGGCTGGGCGCGTGAATACACCGACGATATCGAGTTTTCGGCTGAAGATGCCGGTCGTTCGGAAATTGATTTTCTGTGCAGGATCTTCGAGGAAGTCATCAAGGCCGGCGCGACGACCATCAACGTGCCGGATACGGTGGGCTACAACGTTCCCGAGCAGTTCGCCGCCACCCTTAGGACGCTGATTGAGCGTGTGCCGAATTCCGACAAGGTCGTGTGGTCGGTGCATTGTCATAACGATCTTGGCCTTGCCGTTGCCAATTCGCTTGCCGCTGTTCGCGCTGGAGCACGCCAGGTCGAATGTACGGTGAATGGCCTTGGCGAGCGCGCAGGCAATGCGTCGCTGGAAGAGATTGTGATGGCGGTGCGCACCCGTCGGGACATTTTTGAGTGCGATACGCGTATCGATACGACGCAGATCGTGCCGGCCTCGAAGCTGGTGTCCGGGATCACCGGTTTTCCGGTGCAGCCCAACAAGGCGATTGTCGGGGCGAACGCCTTTGCTCACGAGTCGGGCATCCACCAGGACGGTGTGCTCAAACACCGCGAAACCTACGAGATCATGCGCGCCGAGGATGTGGGCTGGAGCGCCAACAAGCTTGTGTTGGGCAAGCACTCAGGCCGCAATGCCTTCCGGTCACGTCTGCAGGAACTGGGTGTGGTGGTCGAGTCCGAGGAGCAGCTGAACAATGCTTTTGCCCGTTTCAAGGCGCTGGCCGACAAGAAGCACGAGATTTTCGACGAAGATCTGCAGTCCCTCATGAGCGATGACAGTTCGGAGCCGCAAGAGCATTTCCGATTGGTATCGTCGACCTTTCATTCCGAAACCGGAGAAACACCATGCGCGTGGGTAACCCTGTCGGTGGATGGTCGGGAGCAGAAAGTTGAATCCTGTGGTTCGGGTCCGGTCGATGCCGCCTTCAAGGCGATCGAGATCATTGCCGACAGCGGTGCTCAGTTGCTGCTGTACTCGGTAAATGCGATTACCACCGGTACCGACGCTCAGGGTGAAGTGACCGTACGCCTTTCGAAGGATGGTCGCGTGGTGAATGGGCAGGGGGCCGATACGGACATCATCGTCGCATCGGCCAAGGCCTATCTCAATGCGCTCAACAAGTTGCAGGGGAGCACCGAGAGGCTGAATCCTCAAGTTTGAGGGGCAGGTCGGGCGCAGGAGGGGAGTTCAGGTTTCGCGCTGCGAGGCCTGTGCCAGTCGTGACGGCGCGGTGTTGCGGGCGTAGAGCATCGTGGCCATGAAGAAAATCACGCTCAATATGGCCTCCGCCAACGCCAGTGCGTTGCCGGGGGCCGCGTCATTTGTGCGGATCACGCCTTCTGTCAGGTAGAGCAGGATCATCATCGTGCTCCACTGATAAGTGTAGCGATTGCCGCGCAGGATGCCGAACAGCGCGAACATCAGGGGTAGCACTTTCAAGGTCATCCAGGAGCCGCCGGGACGTAGCGGAGCCAGGATCGCCTCCCAGGCGAGACAGAGGGCGATCAGTGCCAGAAGGCTGATGCTTGCAATCAGGGACAGGGTTTTTGGTTTCATCGGGTGGAGAGCTTCAAGGCGGTTTCTGCAAGGCGTTTGCCGAGGGCGACGGCGAGCCGTTTTTCCTCGTCGGTGAGGCTGGTGTTGTTCTCTTTGCCGGCAACGTGGGTCGCACCGTAAGGTGAGCCTCCGCTTTGGGTCCGGGTCAGGTCGGGCTCCGAGAAGGGCAGGCCAAGAATCAGCATGCCATGGTGAAGCAGCGGCGTCATCATCGACAGCAGGGTGCTTTCCTGGCCGCCGTGCTGGCTTGCCGAGGATGTGAATACGGAGGCTGGCTTGCCCGCGAGCGCGCCGGAAAGCCAGGGGCCGGCGGTTCCGTCGAGAAAATATTTCATGGGTGCTGCCATGTTGCCGAAGCGCGTGGGGCTGCCGAGGGCTAAACCGATGCATTCCTCGAGATCCTGCGCCTCGGCGTAGGGGGCGCCGCGGTCGGGGATGTCGGCTTCGGTTGCTTCGCAGACGGTGGATATTCGTGGTACGGTCCGCAGCCGTGCGGCGGCTCCGGGTACGGAATCGATGCCGCGGGCGACGAGCTCGGCAAGCGCACGAACCGAGCCGCGGTGGCTGTAGTAGAGAACGAGTACTTCCTGCATGGTGGGGCCTGTGAGACGGAAAGGCATTATACGTAAATGAACTCCCGCCCTGATTCCGGACACGATTTCCGGCAGCGTATTTCGGGGATGGCTGTGTCTGTCCGCCATCTTCTGGTGGCGATCTGGCGGCGTTTCCAGGAGGGTCATTGTGCCCAGGTTGCCGCAAGCCTGGCGTTCACCACGCTGCTTTCGCTGGTGCCATTCGTTACCTTGGTGGCCGTCGTGTCCAGCAAGTTTCCCCAGTCTGCACATCTGGATGCCGCATTGCGGGGCTTTCTGCTTGATAACCTCCTGCCTGACAAGGCTGGCAAGGTGATTGCAGGTTATGCGATCCAGTTCAGTCAGAAGGCGACAAACCTGACGATTGCCGGCGCTTTTGCGCTGGTTGTAACTGCAGTTCTATTGATGAAGACCATTGATCAGGTGCTCAACCAGATCTGGATGGTTCGTAGTCGCCGTCCGTGGGCGACCCGCTTGGCTGCGTACTGGATGGCCTTGTCTTTCGGGCCGATCCTGCTGGCTGGCGGCGTGTTTCTCGCCAGTGCCATGCTGAGCATGTCGTTGAATATCGTGAACGAGCCTGTCTGGCTTGAAGCGGCAGGGCTTCGGTTTATCTCGGTAGCGGTGCTGAGTGGTGTTTTTGCAATGCTCTACTACGCCGTACCGCATTGCAGCGTGCGTCTTGGAGATGCCGTGGTGGCGGGCGTTCTGGCGGCTGTCGGTCTGTTGGTCATGCAGCGGCTGTTCAGCTTTTATCTGATTCATTTTCCGAGCTACACGCTGGTTTATGGCGCGTTTGCCGCGGTGCCGATTTTCCTGTTGTGGCTGTACCTGTCGTGGATCGTGATTCTGCTCGGGGCGGTTGTGGCCGCCGTGCTGCCGGAGCGTAATCTGCGCCGCCGCCCCTTGCCGGTGTTTCCGGGGCGACGTCTTTATGTCGCGCTGCAGATCATTGCCGAGCTCGTCGATGCGCAGCGGGAAGGAGGGCGGCGCGATGTGGATGTATTGGCGGACGTGGCCCGTTGCGGGCATGGAGAGGTTCGTGAGTTGCTCGAAGTTCTGGAGTGCGCGAGGATTGCTGCGCGGAGGGAGGACGGGGGCTGGTTGCTGGCGCGGGCCGCTGGGGATGTTCTGCTTGTCGAGGTGGCCCGCTTGTTCGCGTGGAATCTGCCCGCTTCGGCCAGCCTCCCGCTTGCTGGCAGCGAAGCGGGAATTGATTCACGCTGGCGTGATCTGGTCAGGGCCCTGGATGCCGCGGCGGCGATTCCAATAGACACGCTGGCCGCGAAGCGGACCTGACTTCGCTTATAGGGGGTAGGGGTCGATTTCGTACTGAAAAAGTTCTATCGCCGGGGTTTGCATGTCAAGGCTGAGGAGGCGCCCCTGTGCGATATACAGACGCTGAGTGTCGGAAACCAGCATGAAGCGTCGAGCGGAATACGTGCCGGCAGGAGCAAGGATTGCTTGTTGGCGTCCGAGTGCGGCAACCGGAGGCAGGACAAGCGCAGGTCGCATGGGGCGTGTTCGCTCGGCATTGCGGAAGCCAACCGATACCGGCTTTGCCGTATTGGCGAGAACCTGCAGGCCGAGTTCGACTTGCTCCGGGGTTTCGGTCCGGATCCAGCGCACAACGCAGAGTGTCCAGGGTTCTTCGTCGCCACGGCGTATTGCTATGGCGATTCCCGGCGTCAGGTTGTTCGCTGTTCCGGTGACCTGCATGATTGCGTAGCCGGTAGGGCTTTCGTTTACCACCATCCACTCGGTTGCGTAACGTGACTGGCGGGTGGAGACAGGCTCTCGGAGCATTTTCCAGATTGCGTCCAGCCCGCTGCAGACGCTTACAGCATATCGGTTGCGACGGCGCGAGTGCTCCCGGTGGGGAGGTGACGCCCAGTATTCCCGGACTCTACGCAGCAGCGTTGCCGTTGCGGTGCGCTCCAGGCCGGGCGGGAGCCCGGCTGGTGCAGGGCCGTCTCCCTCTAGTTGTTCAATCAGGGAGGTTGTTCGACGCGCCAGTTCCTCGGCCGTGAAATAAATGAGGCCTTCCACCGCAGGCGGTTCCCGGCGGTTGATCGAGATCGGCGGAGTGTCCTGATCCGGGTCTATCCAGAGCCACCCGAGTCCGCCTTCGCCCGGTGGGGTGTGGCGGATGAGCGTGTTCTTGGCGTTGCTGGCGAGATACTCGGACAACCAGTTTATTTCGTGACCGCTGAGGCCTTCGGGCTGGGTTGAAGAAAATGCCAGAAGGTATTTGTAGGCCCGGAGCGTGGTGTCTGGAATGCTGCCGGGTTTGCTGTCGGCCGTCGCCTCGGAACGGCTGCCGAGAAAGAATGCATGGGCGCGCAGCCAGAACTCGAAGGGCGCGCTGTTGCCGGCAAGGTGCGCAATCGTGAGTTGCTCGCCCAGAATCTCAAGGGCTTTCGCGCTGATTGTCTCCGGGTTGCGGCGCATGGTTCGCACAAGGCGATGGCGCACTTCGGCAAGCACTTCTTCGTAGCCGGCGGCCACCTTGCCAAGAGCGGCCACCAAGCGCGTCGCGGCGCGGTGCAGGTTGACGGTGAGCGGCAGTGGTGCGCTGGCGAAGCGTTCGCGAAACAGGCGGCTTATCGCCAGCGCACGTGTGTGTAACAAGTCGATGCAGCGGTGGAACTGGTTGCGGCTGATTTCCGGGCGCCCGAGTTCATCGAGGTGGCGGACGAGCGCAGCCAACTCCAGATCAGCGTCGGCTGAAAGTTCTGTAGCGAGCCAGTCGAGGACTGGGGCTGTGCGGTCGGAATGGGGGGAGTCGGCGACGCTCATTGCCTGCGGTATTTCGAAGCTAGACGGATATTGTAATTAAGTTCCCGGAAATCATGTGCTCTGAATGACCACTGATGGGCGTGCCGTGTATCGTGCCCGTGGAGATGCTGCCGGCTTGCTGTTTCAGCCGCAATTTGCACGCGGGAATTCTTGCTGTTTTCTGGTTCGTGATTTATGATCCAACGTTTTTCCAATTCCATCGGATCAGGAACAGTCATGGTTGTTATTCGTCTTGCCCGCAGTGGTTCCAAGAAGCGTCCTTTCTACAACATCGTTGCCGCCGATTCCCGCAATCGTCGTGACGGCCGTTTCATCGAGCGCGTTGGTTACTACAACCCGGTTGCTTCTGGCAACGAAAAGGGTCTCGTCGTGAACGTCGAGCGTCTTTCTTACTGGCAAGGTACCGGTGCCCAGCTGTCTGATACCGTCGCTCGTCTGGTCAAGCAGTCTGCCAAAGCCGCAGCTTGATCCGTCTGGCTTCGCGTGCAGACTGATCCTGCTTCAACTGAATCGCCGATGATTGTTCTTGGGCGAATTGCGGCTCCCTTCGGGGTTTCTGGCTGGCTCAAGGTCCACCCCTTCGGGGATGATCCCTTGTCCTGGAAAAAGATGCCCCAGTGGTGGTTGGGCATCGATCCGGACGGCAAGGAGTGGGTTCCTTATACTCTCAACGGGTGCAAGGAACACGGCAAGGGTGGCGTTGTTGCAGCCTTTGTCGAGGTGCCTGACCGCAATGCCGCCGAAGCTGTCACGGGGTATTACATCGCTGCGCCGCGGGAAGCTTTGCCTCCGCCCGACCAGGATGAGTACTATTGGGCCGACCTTGTCGGTTTGACGGTACGTAACGCGTCCGGGCTTGTGCTTGGCACCGTCAGCGGCTTGTTGTCTACCGGTGCGCACGATGTGCTGCAGGTGCAGGATGGCGAGATCGAGCGGCTGATTCCGTTTGTTGCACATTATGTGACTGCCGTTGATATGGCGGCGCGTTGTATCACCGCCGAATGGGAAGCTGACTGGTAATGACTGTAATGGGCCGCAAGGCTTACGACGTCGTTACGTTGTTTCCAGAAATGTTTTCCGCGCTGTCGGGTTTCGGTATTACCGGCCGGGCGCGGGAGCGTGGGCTCTACGAGCTCAACTGCTGGAATCCCAGGGAATTTGCCGAGGATCGCCATCGTACGGTCGATGATCGTCCTTATGGCGGTGGCCCGGGTATGGTGATGTTGCCGCTGCCACTCGAGAAATCGATTGCTGCGGCGAAAGCGCGGCAGGCCACTTCAGTCGGCGCGCCAGGCAAGGTCATCTATCTGTCGCCTCAAGGGCGTCCGCTCGATCATCGGCGGGTTCTTGAGTTGGTTGCAGAGCCCGGGGTGATTTTGTTGTGCGGCCGTTACGAAGGTGTTGATCAGCGTCTGATTGAACGTTGCGTCGACGAGGAGATTTCCCTCGGCGACTTCGTCCTCTCTGGAGGCGAGCTTCCGGCGATGGTTCTGCTCGACGCGATGATTCGGCAATTGCCGGGCGCACTGAACGACGAGGATTCAGCGGTCGAGGATTCTTTTGTGGATGGTCTGCTGGATTGTCCGCATTACACTCGACCCGTCGTATACGAGGGAATGGCAGTACCGGATGTGCTGTTGTCAGGCAATCACGCTGAAATTCGGCGCTGGCGTCTGCAGCAGTCTCTTGCTCAGACCCGCTTGCGGAGGCCGGATCTGTTGGCTGGCCGCACGTTGAGCAAGGAAGAATTCCGGCTGCTGGAAGCATTCCGGCAGCCAGAACAGAAGGTGGAAAGCTAGTTTTCTGCTTTCATAAAAATGGCGTGTACCAGGTGGCGACCTGCTCTGCACGAACGGCCCAAGGCCTTATTATTTTTTTGGAGTTACGCATGAACCTCATTGATCAGCTGGAACAGGAAGAAATCGCCCGCCTTACCCAGGGCAAGACCATCCCGGAATTCGCTCCTGGCGACACCGTGATTGTTCAAGTCAAGGTGAAGGAAGGCACGCGCGAGCGTCTGCAGGCTTACGAAGGCGTTGTTATTGCCAAGCGTAACCGCGGTCTCAACTCCGGTTTCATCGTTCGCAAGATCTCCTCCGGCGAAGGCGTGGAGCGTACGTTCCAGACCTACTCCCCGCTGGTTGCCAGCATCGAAGTGAAGCGTCGCGGTGATGTGCGTCGCGCCAAGCTTTACTATCTGCGCAGCCGCTCCGGCAAGTCGGCGCGGATCAAGGAAAAGCTGGACTACAAGTCCTTTGCTGCAAAGGCTGCTGCCAAGGCTTGATTCTTGGTGGTGTAAAAGAAAAACGGAACCTCGGTTCCGTTTTTTTTCGTCTGCAGTCCGGGAATTTTTCGGCCTTCCCGCCGTTTGCGGCGGGCTGGGCATGGAATTATTTCGTGCGCTTGTCTTGCTCGATGAGCGCGTAGGCGGAGTGGTTATGGATCGATTCGAAGTTCTCGGATTCGACCACGAAGGCGTCGATGCGCGGCTCACCGTTCATTACGCCAGCTACGTCGCGGACCATGTCTTCGACAAACTTGGGGTTGTCGTAGGCGCGTTCGGTAACGTACTTCTCATCCGGGCGCTTGAGCAGGCCGTAGAGCTCGCAGGATGCCTGGGCTTCGACCATCTGCACCAGTTCTTCGATCCACAGGTGGTCGTTGGTGGTGGTGGTGACGGTGACGTGGGAGCGCTGATTGTGGGCGCCGTAGGCTGAGATTTTCTTGGAGCACGGGCACAGGCTTGTGACCGGAACCACAACTTTCATCGTGAACTCGTAGATGCCGCCGACACGGATTTCGCCGATGAAGGTGACTTCGTAGTCCATCAGGCTTTGCACGCCGGAAACCGGGGCGGCCTTGTTGATGAAGTAGGGGAAGGTCATTTCGACGTGGCCGGTTTCGGCTTCGAGCTTTTGCACCATTTCCCGCAGCATCGGCTCGAAGGATTCGACCGAGATCTCGCGTTCGTGGCCGTTGAGGATCTCCACGAAGCGGGACATGTGGGTGCCCTTGAAGTTGTGCGGCAGACCAACGTACATGTTGAAAACGGCGATGGTGTGTTGCACCCCTCCGTTTTTGTCCTGCACTTTTACGGGGTGGCGAATGGACTTGATGCCAACCTTGTTGATGGCCAGCTGGCGGGAGTCTGCTGAACTCTGGACGTCCGGAATGGGGGTGGGGGCTTCACACGTGGTCATGGCTGTTCTCGGTAGGTCTCGTTGGGAGTGGGGCTCTAGGACCCCTCGATAGGTTTGATCCTATCATTCCCGACAAAAGCACTCAACTATTCGGCCGATAGGCCTCTTCAATGTTCTTCTGGATGCCTGCGGCGTCGAGGCCGATTTCGGCAAGGAGCTGACTCTGGTCGCCGTGGTCGATGAAGCGATCGGGCAAACCGAGTTGCAGCAGGCGGGCTGGGCTGCCGGCTGCCTGGAGGATGCGGGCAATTTCCGAGCCGCCGCCGCCGATGATCGCGTTTTCTTCGAGGCTTACCAACAGTTCGTGTGTGCTGGCGAGTTCGAGGATGAGATCCCGGTCGATGGGCTTCACGAAGCGCATGTTGGCGACCGTGGCGTCGAGTTGCTCGCCCACCTGCAGGGCCTGGCCGAGAAGACTGCCGAAGGCGAGCAGCGCAGTGCGCTTGCCCTGGCGGCGGATTTCGCCTTTGCCGATGGGAAGCAGGCTCATCGCGGCTTGGGGCTTGGCGCCCAGGCCGCCGCCGCGCGGGTAGCGGACGGCAGTGGGGCCGTTATGCTGGTAGGCGGTGTGGAGCATCTGCCGGCATTCGTTCTCGTCGGCGGGGCAGAAGATCGTCAGATTTGGAATGCAGGCAAGGAATGAAAGATCGAAGGCGCCGTGGTGGGTGGCTCCGTCGGCGCCGACCAATCCGGCGCGGTCGATGGCCAGCATCACCGGCAGGTTCTGCAGGGCGATGTCATGGATGAGCTGGTCGTAGGCGCGCTGCAGGAAGGTGGAGTAGATCGCCACCACAGGCTTGAAGCCTTCGCAGGCAAGGCCGCCGGCGAAGGTCAGGGCGTGTTGTTCGGCGATACCTACGTCGTAGTAGCGATCGGGGTATTCGTGGGCGAAACGGACCATGCCCGAGCCTTCGCGCATTGCCGGTGTAATGGCAACCAGGCGTTTGTCGATGGCGGCCATGTCGCACAGCCAGTCACCAAAAACCTGGGTGTAGGTGAGCTTGCCGCTGCCTTTGGCATCTCCCCCGGTGGCAATGCCCGCGGTATGGTCGAATTTGGATACGCCGTGGTAGAGGATCGGGTCGGCCTCGGCCAATTTGTAGCCCTGACCCTTGCGGGTGATTACGTGCAGGAACTGGGGCCCTTTGAGGGTGCGCAGGTTCTGCAGGGTGGGGAGCAGGGCCTCAAGGTCGTGGCCGTCGATGGGGCCGATGTAATTGAAGCCGAATTCCTCGAACATGGTGCCGGGCAAGACCATGCCCTTGACGTGCTCTT
>Ga0209480_10000907_pt1 | contig 22706 bp, 15 predicted proteins | sample JI61114C2DNA_FD_187501 | JGI IMG/M metagenome (GOLD analysis project Ga0209480, IMG submission 187501) | Wastewater effluent complex algal communities from Wisconsin, to seasonally profile nutrient transformation and Carbon sequestration -... | ecosystem: Engineered > WWTP > Effluent > Algae... | reverse complement strand
TCTTCCCCACCACGACCACGGGTAGCCCGGAGCAGATCACCGCGATGCTCTCCACCTGCCGCGGAGTGCGTGATTCTTGGGAGCCAAGCCAAGGCGCGCGCATCGCTGGCGTGCATGTTTATGGCCCCTACTTCGCCGAGGACAAAGTGGGCTGTCATTCCCAGTCAGGCCGACGCGAGCCGAGTGTGGAGGAATACGCTGCGTGGTTCCGCGATGACTTTGTGCGCATCGCCACCTGTGCGGCGGAGCTTCCTGGAGCACTCGATTTCTACCGCGCTGCAAAGAGGAAACGCTGCCTCATCACCTGCGGACATTCGAATGCAAACTGGACGGAGATGGCACAGGCATTCCGCGCCGGGATGCGGCATGTCGATCACTTCTGGTGTGCGATGAGCAGCGTTGTCTCTTTGCGCAATCGCTTTGGCACACCCATGCAGGCCAGCATGGAGCAGTTCGTACTCGCCACGGCGGACATGAGCACGGAGGTCATCGCCGATGGGCATCATCTCTCGCCGGAGCTGCTCGACTTCGCCTTCCGCATGAAAGGCGCGGCACGTCTATGCCTCGTCACCGACAGCAATCGTGCGCTCGACATGCCGCCTGGGCGCTATCGTTTTGGCTCTGCCAAAGACGGCTCCTGGTTTGATAGCGATGGGCTCGTAGGCCGCTCCGGTGGCAGCCTCGCCAGCGCCATCGTCGGCATGGATCACATGATGCGTCACATGTTCCGCAGCACCTCAGCCGCCTTGCCAGATGCCGTCCGCATGGCCAGCCTGACACCGGCAGAGCGCACCGGCATTGCCGCAGAGACTGGCAGCCTGGAGAAGGGCAAACGCGCGGACGTGCTGGTGCTCAGCAAGCGCCTCGAAGTGAAGCGCACCATCATCGGCGGGGTCGCCATGAACTGATGAAGCACCTCACGCCGTGCGGATCGGCACGATCTTCTTGTCGAGATCATGGCTCGCGTGAATGCGGCGGACAGTGCCGCTGCGGGCACGCATGAGGATGCTGTGCGTCTCCACACGATGACCGATGGTGCGCACACCAGGAAGTAATGGACTGTCGCTGATACCCGTGGCGCAGAAGAGGGCGCTCTCGCCAGGAACAAGGTCATCGCAGCGGAAGACACGCGTCAGCTCCTCAGCACCGACCTGATCAGCCACTTCGGCGCGATGGGCCTCATCGTGGAACCACATGCGCACATCCATGTCACCACCGAGACACTTCAAAGCAGCCGCAGTCAGCACCGCTTCAGGACTGCCACCCATGCCGACATAGAGATCGACACCTGATTCCTGCAACGATGGGGCGACAGCGGCGGTGATGTCACCATCCGTGATCATGCGGAGAGCAGCTCCCGTGGCACGCACCTGCCTGATGATGTCGGCATGTCGCGGACGATCCATGGTGACGACGACGACATCACGCACACGTTTATCCAGTGCCTTGGCCACGAACTCGATCACCTCCTTCAAAGGCAGATCAAGCAGGATGCGATCACCTTCGCTCTTGAGCGCCCGCTTCACCGCCGGACCGTAAGCGATCTTGTGGCTGTAAAAGCTGGGGATGTTCTTCATCGCACAAGGAGCACCCTCCGGCACCTGAGCCGCAGCGATGCATGAGATGCTGTTCGGCGAGCCTTTGGCGATGTTCGTCGTGCCATCGATCGGATCGAGCGCGATGTCGAAACGCGGTGCCCCCGGCTTCCAGGTGCCGAGATGCTCACCCACGAAGATGCCAGGCGCGTTGTCTTTAATGCCTTCACCGATCACGACGGTGCCGCAGACATCCAGAATATCAAAGACGCCATAGATGGCACTGCAAGCCGCCGCATCAGCCAACTCCTTCTCCCCACGCCCAAGCCATTGCAGGGACTGGAGTGCGGCATTCTCAGTGGCACGGACAAACTCAAACTCGATGAGGCGCTCTAGATCGAGAGGACTACGGAGGGGTGGCAGGCTGGAGGACATGGATGGTCCACCATCATGAACGAAGCCCTGAAAGAGCGCGAGCATTTCCAGCCCACCTTCACATTTGTTTTTTTGAAAAACAGCCGAGGTCAATCCCGCAGACTCTGCATCCACTCGTCCAGTTTGGCGCGGAACTCTTCGGGACCGGACTCTGGGAAGTGCTCGATCAGCCACTGCACATCTTCACGTGCGGCCGCTTTGTCACCGAGGCGCTGACGCATCTGCGCGCGGGTGATGCGCTCCACACTGGCCTCAGGATCAATCGCGACCGTGAGGTCGAGATAGGGCAGCGAGTCTTTGGCGGAGCTTTCCTCATCCAGTGCAATACTCAAAAGGTTGCGCAACATGCGCAGCACGATGTCGCGCTTGGTTGCGGGTTCGAGTTCCGTGTCGTCAAAGCGGCCTCGGTCACTGAGTTCGAGGGCCGCCTCTTCAACGGTGAAAGCTTTTCCACGGTTGTAGGCATCGACGAGTTGCAGTTCACCTTCGGGACCATCTTTCCAGCCAATCATGAAGCGCCCGGGCAGCGGTACACCGAAGACATGGGGCAAATTGAGCCGCTGCGCGAGTTCGAGGTAGAGGACACCCAAAGTGATCGGCAACCCCTCGCGATCATCCAGCAGTTCGCTCATGTAGCTGTTGGACTTGTTTGCATAGTCATGACGGCTGCCATGGAAGCCCGATTCTTCGAAGAGATAACGGTTCAGTCGCTTCACGGCAGATGCCGTACCCTTCTTGATCTCGGGGTCGGCTTTCAGCTCGTCCACCATTCGCTCAAACTGCTGAAGGTAATGAGGCACTTCCACCTCGGCATTGTCATGGCGGGCAATGAGCAGCGCGGCGCGGAGAAGATTGATCTTGTCCTCAGGTTTGGCGAGTTCACTGATGATGTCACGCGTCACGGCACTGCGGTGAAGATCTTTGTCCAAGCCTTTGAGCGCCGCGATCTCTTCCTCGAGTTCACGACGACGCTCCAGCAGGAGGCGGCGTGCCGCCGTGTGATCATTGAGCAGTTCTTTGATTGTCTGGTCACGCCCAGTCTGGCTTGAGGTGAACTGATCCAGGGCCGTGTCGATGGTGGTGGCGAGTTCCGAGGGAATAGGCTTGTCTGCCAGATCGGCACCGACTCGGAATCCACGATACTCTGCTCCAGGACTGCGGAAGCGGCACAGGCCCACCTGGCCTCCTCGCAGCCCTGTATCTTCATGCACCAGCACGCGCTGACCATTCACCCAGCCTGTGATTTTGTCCGGCTCCACCCGGATGCGGAGATGATTCCAAGTCCCCGGACGATAGGCTTCCGTGGGGAACTCTTTCAGCACCGTCCATGAATACACATCAGCCCCCTCGAAGCGGGTGAAGCGCATCCGGCCGTTGGAAGGATAGAAGCCATAGTAGTGATCCTGGTCCTGCGCGCAGAAAAGCAACCCCGCCGCGCCGCTCTCCTCATCCAACTTTACATTCACCGCCACTTCAAAGACATCCTTCGGAACGTCACTCTTGGATAGGCAGATCGTGCGCCCACCGAAGCCGCTGCCCATGCCTGATGACTTGAGTGTCCCTGATCGTTGCGCCCATCGTGAACCGAGAGCCGGCTGCCAGGACTTGGGATTCAGCACACCGATGGTCAGCCAGCGTTCCATCGGCACCGGATTTGGCTCGGCGATCAGGCGTTTGAGTTCATTCACCGGCATGGCAAAGCCGAGATTGTCCGTGACGGCAGACTTCATGGTCAGCAGGCCGAGCACACGCGCCTGACGATCCAGGAGCGGACCTCCGCTGTTTCCGCGCTCGATGGGCATGGCGAGGCGGATCATCGGCACTTCATTGACGACATCGGGATACTCGGAGACGACACCATCGACGATGCTGAAAGCGAGTCCCTCAGGGTTTCCCATGGCCACGACAGGTTGCCCCTGCTTGATCGAATCACTGTCCGCCAGCGGCAGCGGCTTTAGATCCTTTGCCGCCACGCGAAGCAGCGCCAGATCCCAATGCGAATCCGTGGCTGTGATCTCCGTGACCTCATGCTTTGTGCCGTCACTCATCTCGATCTCCAGCCTCCGCGCCTCGCCAATGACGTGCAGATTTGTGGCGATGAGTCCATCTGCACTCACCACAAAACCCGTGCCCAAACCATCCAGCCCCTCCCTGCCCTCTTGAAGAACCTTCACCACCGAAGGCTTCACCTCCTGCGCGATGGCCTCGACAGATTTCTGTGAAGACTTCGACGCAGGCTGAGGCGGCTTGCTATGCAGCGCCGGAGCGAGAGCCAAGGCGAAGAGGGAGAAAAGGAAAACGCGCATGATCTGAAACTACGCAAGAAACGCGCCTCGTGGCAGAAAGTTCCCAGCCAAATATCACTCCAATTCTCGCAAAGCTCGGCCGAGGCACTTGATCACATCCGTGGGCAGCACCGTGTTCTGGGCCATGCTCAGTGCCGCGATCTCCGCCGCACGTCCGCAGCTCCAGGCTCCCAGTCCTGCGGCACGATGTAAATCCAGCCCTTGTCCGGCGAACGCGGCACACACACCGGTGAGCACATCGCCCATGCCGCCCGTGGCCATGCCGGGGTGGCCTGTGATGTTGAAATAGGTTGGCGGACCTTCGGTGGCGATCACGGTGCGGGCGCCTTTCAGTAGCAAGGTGTTCCCTGGATGCGCCATGGCCCAAAGCTCGGCCTGACTGATTCGCGGATGGGCATCGCAATCACCCGCCAGTCGCGCCATTTCACCGGGATGCGGGGTGAAGAGTCGCGGTGGTGTGGAGGTGAGAAACACAGGCACCTCCGCACAAGCGACCATGGTGATGGCATCCGCATCTACCACGGCGGGAACATTGGCGTATTGGATCACCGTCAGCGCCTCGTCTTCATGCGCAAAGCCCAGCCCCGGACCGATGGCGAGAGCATCAAAGTTCATCTCCAGTACCTCGCGGTAATCCTTCACCAACTTCACCATCACCTCCGGCGGCACGCGTGCGGCGAGCAGCGGATACACCTCCTCCTTCACGAGAAGCGTCACCAAACCAGCCCCGGCGCGCAAAGCACCGCCGCAGGCCAGCACTGCCGCGCCAATGAAGCCCTGAGAGCCAGCGATGATGCCCACCCGCCCCGCCTGACCTTTGTGAAATTCAAAGCTCCGACGTGGCAGGAAGCCACGCACCAGTTCAGGCGTGAGCAGTTGCGGACTGTGATCATCCTCGGCTTTGAGATCACGCAGCGGTGCCAGCGCCAGACGGCCCACAAAAGGAGTCGCTGCATCAGCCACGAGCCCTGCTTTGCAGCAAGCCACCGTCACGGTGAGATCCGCGATGACGCAATCGTGTGATGGTTCGCCTGTGTCACCATTCAAGCCGGATGGGATGTCCATCGCCACGGTGAAGGCATGAGCCTCCTGATGCAGCGCGTTCATCTCGGCAGCGAGAGCACGGATGTCGGCCCGCATCTCTCCGACTGCACCGATGCCGAGAAGACCATCGAACTGAACGATGGGCCTCGCGAGTTCATCGACCTTCGCCGGAGCTTCGAGCACGCGCAGATCCGCAAAAGCATCGAGATGAGCTCTTGGCAAAGGTTTGAGCTTTTCGATGGTACCACTCAATCTCGCCAGCACTTGCCAGCCGAGCTTTTGCAACTCACGCGCCGCGACGAGCGCATCTCCAGCATTGTTGCCACTGCCAAGGAAAAGAATCAGCGTGCCCGGAGATGGGAAGAATCGGCGAATTTCCCCCGCGATGCCGCAGCCCGCTTCTTCCATCAAGGCAGCCGCACTCACACCACGATCAAAGACGCGCTGCTCGATCTCCTGCATCTGGTGGCAAGTCACGAGCATGGCGGCTGGCTTCAGTTTGCTTTTTTGTACGACACGATTCCCTGGGCGATGCCCTCGGCGATGCGGTTGCGAAATTCGCCCGTCATCATGCGGGCTCGTTCGGTCGAGTTGCTGACGAATCCGCACTCGATCAGCACCGACGGGTTGCGCGTGGTCTCACGGATGACGTGAAAGCTGGCGTGCTTCACGCCACGATTAATCATGGAGGTGCGCTGCACCAGATACGCCTGAATGTAGGCGGCGAGCGTGTAGCCCTTTGTATGGTAGTAGTAGCTCTCCACACCCGCACCGCTGCCGCCGCGATTGTAATTGTAGTGAATGCTGACGAAGATCGCGTTGCCATAGCGGTTGCCCACGGAGGCACGGCCGGGAAGCGGGATGAAGACATCACGCGAGCGGGTCATGATCACCTTGAGTCCCGCCTTTTTCAAAAGCTGCTCCACACGGCGCGCGGTATCCAGCGCGAGGTGTTTTTCATAAACATAGCCGATGGCCGCACCGCGGTCGAAGTCGCCGTGGCCGGCGTCGAGCACCACGGTGTCAAAGGCCTGAAGAAAAGGCGAGGCCAGGAGCACAAGCGCCGGAAGCCAAACGTTCAGAGAACGGCGAAATACTGGTGGGAGGAGAGAGGCGCAGACCATGCCAGGAAAGGGGGAATCGCATAACACGCAGAGGCCGTGCCATGCTGGACTCCATGCGTTAGCGGTTTTGGCCGTGTGTGGCAAGCCCTTTGGATGAACTCTCATTGCGTTCATTTGTGACGTCCTGACAGGGCGTCTGCCTCCATGTCGTAATTCTGGAGCCATGCCCACCGACCGCCGCTCCTTCCTCAAGTCCTCCTCCCTCGCCGCCAGCGCCCTCGCTTTCCCCGCTGTGGTGAAGTCCGCCAGCCCGAACTCGAAGCTCCAAGTCGTGTCCGTGGGCGCGAACGGAATGGCTTTCAGCGACATCAAAAACATTGGTGGTCATGCGAACGTGCAATACGTCGGCTTCTGCGACATCGACAGCACCCGCTTTGACAAGGTCGATGCCGAGCATCCGGGTGTGGCACACTTCGCCGACTTCCGCGAGATGTTCGCCAAACTGGGCGACAAGTTTGATGCGGTGAATGTCGGCATCCCCGACCACATGCACGCGAAGGTGGCCATCGATGCCATGCGCATGGGCAAGCACGTCTATTGTCAGAAGCCACTCGCCCACACCGTGTGGGAGGCACGCCAGATGCGCCTCGAAGCCGCGAAAGCCAAGGTCGTGACCCAGATGGGAAATCAGATCCACTCGAACCTCGAATACCGTCTCGGCACCCGCCTGATCAAAGAAGGCGCGATTGGCAAAATCAAAGAAGTCTATTCCTGGGTGGCCGTCACCGGCAATGAGCGCAACAAGCGCCTCGCTCCCGCGCCGGGCACCAAAGTGCCCGCTCATGTGAACTGGGATCTCTGGCTCGGCGCGGCTCCGATGCGCGAGTATGCCCCGTGCTACCATCCCTTTGTCTGGCGTGACTGGCAGGACTTCGGCGGTGGTGCCCTGGGAGACTTCGGCTGCCACATTCTCGATCCCGTTTTCACCGCGCTCGGCATCAAAGCCCCGCTCACCATCACGGCTGAAAACAGCGGCGTGAACGAGCACATCTGGCCAACGAATGAGACCATCGAGTATGTCTTCCCCGGCAATGAACTCACCGCAGGCAAGACCCTCAAAGTGACGTGGATGGACGGCGGCCTGCGCCCGGATCGCAAGCTCGCACGGATGCCTGACAATCTCGACCTGCCACGCAGCGGTTCGCTCTTCATCGGCGAAGAAGGAAACCTAGTGCTCGCCCATGTCGCCGGACCTCGTTTGTATCCTTTGGAAAAGTTCACCGGCTTCAAGTATCCCAAAGAGCAGGGCCTGAGCCACTGGCACCGCTGGGTGGACGCCTGCCTCGGCGGTGAAAAGACCAGCGATGGCTTCGACTACGCCGGCCCGCTTTCCGAGACTGTGCAGCTCGGCAATGTCGCCACACGTCTCGCCATCGGAGAGATCGACCAGCGCACCGGTCGTCCCCTCGATCTCAAAACCCTCGAATGGGACACCGAAGCCTTCGCCTTCAAAAATAACCCCGCCGCCGACAAGCTTCTCACGAAGACCTATCGTGAAGGCTGGGCCATCTGAAGTATCGCGATGCAGCCGCTTTGGACTGCTGTGGCTTGCCACCGCTTTATGCAGGCGGCTTGCCGCCGTCGGAGTCCACAGCGGTTGCGCTCGTTGACTCGACATCGACGGGTGGTTAGCATCGCTTTCATGAATCCACCTCTTCCAGACGATGAAGGGTCACTCAAAGGCACTCGAAACTGGCCCCATGCGCCGCCGCATCGATTGACTGAAGCAGGAGTCTATTTTGTAACCGCGCGGACAGTAGAGAGGCGGAGATTTTTCCACACACCTGAACGTTTGGATCTCGTGCGTGACTCACTGCTGAAACTGACCGCGCATTACGGATGGAAGTTGGAGGCCTGGGCGGTCATGGCGAACCATTATCACTTCGTGGCTCATGCACCGGGGGATGCGAGCAGTCTGGTAAAGCTGCTACGGCATTTGCATGGGGACGTCTCGCGTGCGGTGAATGCGCTGGATGCAGTGGTGGGTAGGAAGCTCTGGCAGAACTATCGAGACACGCACCTGACCTATCAGCACTCGTATCTGGCGCGACTCGCCTACACGCATCAAAATGCCGTGCATCATCGGCTGGTGGGGCGGGCTTGTGATTATCCATGGTGCTCGGCGGGTGCGTTTGAACGGACCTGCACGTCAGCATGGAGTCAGACGATCTACAGCTTCCCCTATGATCAGATCGCCTTGTCCGATGAGGATCACGACTGACGCGGCGCAGCCGCTTTGGACTGCGGTGGCTCGCCACCGCTTTATGCAGGCGGCTTGCCGCCGTCGGAGGTCCGAGGTGGCGGCTTCTTTAGCGAATGAGCCTCTGTGGATTCCCCACGGCGGCAAGCCGCCTGGCCGAAAAGCGGTGGCGAGCCACACGCAGTCCAAAGAGCTGCGCTCGCTATTCGATGCCCAAGCCCGCATAATATGGGGCGATTCGCCGCGCGTGCTCGTCATACGCGGCTTCGAAGAGTGCCGTGGCGCGCTCGACTCCGACGACGGCTCCCGCCGTGAGCACCTTGGGTGGCTGACCTGCCTTCACCAGACGGTCAGCCACTTCGGCTTTGATGGCATTCACCAGCAAGCATCCGCCCACCGTGCTGCCAGGAGCCACGGGCGTTTCGAGTCCTTCGATCTTCACCATCGCATCTCCGACAGGTGCGCCGGTATCAAGAACGATGTCGGCAAAGTCCTGGAGCTTCTTGCCACCAGGATGCCGCGTCGTGCTGGCATCAGCATGGACCTTGGAAATGATGGCCACCACCTTCACCCCGCGCCGCTGAAACTCCTCCGCCATCTCCACCGGCACGACATTGCAACCGCTGGAAGACACCACGAGCGCGCTATCGCCTGCCTTGAGATCAAAGTTCCGCAAAATGCGTGCCGCGAGGCCGCTCACGTTCTCCAGGAACATCGCCTGACGTTGGCCGTTCGCTCCGACGACGAGGTTATGAAACGTCAGTGACAGCTCGACGATGGGATTGAAGCCCGGAAACGAACCATATCGCGGCCACATCTCCTCCACGAGAATGCGGCTGTGGCCCGAACCAAAGACATGCACCATCTGACCAGCGAGAATGGTCTTGGAAAAAAGATCCGCTGTTTGTGAAATGAGCGGAAGCTGCGAGCGAACGCAGTCGATGAGGTTCGCGGATTTGGCGAGGTAGGTTTCAGCAGGAGTCATGAAGGTGAAATGTTGAATTGATGAACGCAGCCATAAGCCCCGGCCCATTCTCCCGCCGAAGCGAGAGCGAGTCGGACACGATGCCCGCCTGGAGCCCATTCAAACTCGTCGAGGTAGGTTTGCAGCGGCTGCATGAGTTGCCCCCCCGCACCCGAGGCAATGCCCCCTCCGAGGATGACGAGTTCGGGATCGAGGACATTGACCAAAGAGACGATGCCAACGGCAAGGTAGCGCACGGATTCAAGCCAGAGTGCCTGTGCATCGGCATCACCTGAAGCTGCGGCGGCGACGAGAACGTGAGTGTTCTCATACTTCCCGGCCCCGCGATCCTGAAGCGTCTTGTTGCCGAGGAAGGACTCCAGGCTGCCGGGCGTGTTAAAAATGTCCTTCGGCGCATTCGCATCGACGGTGATGTGACCGAGATGCCCTCCGCGACCGATGTGCCCTTTGAGCAGCCTTCCACCGCTGAGCACTGCACCACCGACTCCCGTGCCGAGTGTGATCATGAAGACATCCTGGCAGCCATTAGCCGCGCCGATCCACACCTCGCCGAGCAAGGCTGCATGCGCGTCATTGAGCACCTGCACCTCGCGTTCGAGAAAGCTGGGCCAGTCGAACTTCTCCAGCCCATGCATGCGCCCGGGCATCCAGTCGATGCAGCGACCGTTCGGGTTGGCTAAACCCGGCGCGGAGAGTCCGACGCGCAGCTTTTCGCCACCAGCTTTGGCTTCCAGCTCATGCACGATCTCCCGCACCGTGTGTGCGAAGCGAGGCTCATGCCCCACAAACTCGCCATCCAGTGTTGGCTTCGAGAGGCTCGTCACCAGTTCGCCTGAAGCGCCATCAATGAGCGCTGCTTTGATGTTCGTGCCGCCGAGATCAATGCCTATCGCTAAACTCATAACCGTTGATGACAAAATGATGAAGGGGTTACTGCGACCTCAGCGACCGTCCTGGACGGATAGCCTGAGAATCTCCGAAAAGATCTGGGCATTGCGGGTGGTGACGGGCGGGTCTTGGGTCGAGTCCGGCCATTCCTGATACAGCACCTGCCCCTGGCCGATCTGAAGACCTGGGATGATCATGCCGCGAAAATCCAGCCTGCGCGGACGGGTGACGATAACTGGCCCGGGCAGGTATTGCCGCACGGTCATCTGGCCGGTGAAGAAGCCAGTAGGTGAGTAGATGTCCAGTTTGACGCCCCATTTGTTCGGCTTCTCAAAGACGGCGCGCGCGGCTGGGGTGAGCTGGAAGTATGTGTCCACGGGCTCGGTCAGGGGCAGCGGCGGGTAATTAAAATTTTCCAGAGCTGCGAAGCGCCAGCTCGGGGAGTTGAAGGCAGTGTTGTAAAGCAGTGGCACCTCTTTCGGGAGGAAGTAGCGCGCTGCTAGGACCCTCATGCTGCGATCCCTGACGCCTGCTGAGTAGAGCCGCGAGCCGCTCTTCGGCAGTCGTGAGAAGATGACCTGACTGGAGATACTTCCTGGCCCTGGGTTATCGAACACTTCACCCCACTCCAGGATGCCATTGGAGATGTCCCCCTCAGTCGAGCAAGCCACCCAGGGGAGAATGGGCTGGCTGAAATCCACAGGGCGCAAGACAGGTGACGAGAAGGTGAAACCGATCCCATGTGGGAAGGTGCCTACACCAGTGGCGACCATGGCCTGACTGACATTCATGGAGGCAAAGCCTGCGCCCAGCGGGCTGGCGGACACATCAGAGGTGTCATCGGCGGACATGAGCATGCTGTAGCGCCCTGGGAAGGCTGTCTTTTCACGCGAAGTCGGGAGCATCAAGGGCGTGAATGCTGCTGGCACCTCGCCAAGGTTTCCATCGGCATCATCCTCCAGTCGGAGGACTCCGGTGAAGGACGGAGTCAGCGTCTCTCCACCACCATCATGGACTTCCTCCAGCATGAGCAAAACTCGGTCATAGCCGCGAAGTCCACGGAGTGTGATCTGCCCGGTGCGCCGGGCAGCATCACCCTCTGCCACCGTGACTCTGCCTGAAAAGCGCCGTGTCAGCTCGCGCAGCCGGAGCGTGCCGCTGAAAGCTCCGTGCTGGGTGGTCTGGATGCTGAGCAGTCCGCGCCAACCGAGGGCATCAGGATCAGGATCATCCTTTGGAGGCAGAGCCACGAGTGCTGCGAATGTCGTCCCCGCCGTGTAGATGAAGGGTGCCCCTCTTTCTGCATCATAGACGAGGAGGTCGTGGTAAACGGGCCGTCCGGCACCATCCGCATTGCGGCTGTTGATCGTGATGCGGTAGCGGCCTGCTTTGGTGGGGTAGCCACCAATGGCATAGGCTGACTCGTCGTAGTACGTCCCCGGTGGCAGACCTGTGATGGTCAAGGTGAAGGGTAGTTGTTCGACATCGTCTCGATCTCTCACGTTGATCAAGGTCTCTCCCTCCACAGGTGTGACGCGGGTGCCGCTTACGATGAGTTCTGGTGGATGCAGCAGGCTCAGCGTGGCGAGAGTGGCGAGGGCTGATTGATCCAGCAGATGTACCGTGGCAGAGATGGCGAAGGGGAAGTGTGGCAACGCATCCGCGCGGCGGAGGGTGAGTGTTGACGTCTGGCTACCACTCACGGCCCAGCTTTCTGGGAGCGACCACTTGATGTGCACGCCCGGTCCCCAGGCCTTCGCTGTGAAACTCACCGCTTCATAGGCGCGTGCTTTTTTGTCCTCTGCCTGGATCTGATACACGCCCAGACGGAAGCTGCGGCTGGCATCAGGGGTGCCCGGCGTGCGGATGAGGATACGGTAGTGTCCGGCATCGCTGGCTTTCGCGGAGGGGAGATCAAAGACGAAACGCGTCTGCCCAGACAGCGCACGCCCCTCTTTGAACCACTGATAAGTCGTCTCGAGGAGTGGTGAAATGTCCCCCTCCATGGAAACTCGCTGCCCCAGTTCCGCCAAGACGGGAGACTCCGCTGAGACGCCAGACGGCAGCAGTGGGTCCACAGTCGCCAGATGGTGGAGCGTGAATGTGGTGCGCCCGAGTGAGCTATCATCATGCATCAGCTCCAGCGGCAGGGTGTACTCCCCAGCGGCAGGTGGATTCAGCGTGAGCTTCACGACGGTGGACTCCAGCGCGCCCAGCGTCACTGGCACAAAGGCTGAGGAAACGAAGCTACTGCCCGCCCCCGGCGTGGCCGTGACTCCGGTGAGTCGAAGCGCGCTTGAACCACGGTTTTGGAAAATGACACTCACCTCTCTCGGGACGCCGACTTTCAGCTCACCCACATGCAGTGTCCCACCGTCTGGCGTGGCGTTGTGGGATGTCAGTGCGTGGGCAGCCGCCACGATCTCACGCGTGGAGTAAAAGCCGACGACGTTTCGGTATCCGCCTGAAATCACCGCCTTGTCACCACTCAGTGCCGCCTTGTAAAAAGAAGGCTGCACCTCTCCCGGAGCTGCCACGATACGGACAAAGGCCCAGCCGGAGGGCGACCACGAATAGAGTCGGGCATCACGCTCTGTCAGCAGCAGCATCTGGCGCCCATTCACGCAGAGTTCACCAGCGCCCATGAACTGGGTGCCAAAGATCGGCTGGGGGATGTCAGGCACAGGTGCCCAGCCTAAACCATTCGCTTTAAAACTCTCCATCCAAGTGCTGAACGAAGTGGTATAGTATTTCGTGGTCAGCACCCCGTCTCCGAGCTGCACACCCATGCCAAAGGAGATGCGCGGCTTCACTGAGGCGGAGCGCAGCGTATTCACCCGTGTGACGCCTGTCGGGCTGAGCCGGTAGAGCAGGATCTCCCCCACCGTGGCGCTGCCGCTTTTCGTGGTCGCCTCATCACTGACGGCCAGCATACTCCCCCGAATGGAAAGCGAGGCTCCGAAAGCCGACTCCCCCGTCACACGCCGCTTCAGCAAGCCGATCTCCACAGCAGCACCACCGCTGATCCGGTACACTCGCACAAGCTGTTCCTCCTCAGATCCGCTGTACTCGCTCACTGCCAAATAGTCTCCAGCAAAGGCCATCTGCCCAGCAAACTGGTCGTTATCCCCTAAAAAATCATAACCTAGCGTGATCCCAGGAGCATCCGGCCAGCCGTCTTCACCACGCTCGTAAATATAGACATGTCCCCCGCGCCACGTTTCGCTGTAGCCAATCGAGTCAGTGATCGCCACTCGCCGACCACTCACCGCGACACAGCTACCGAAATTTGAATCGCCTCCAAACAAAGGCTCAGGCCCAGCCAACAACTTCACCACCTTCCACTCTCCTGATTCCCGCTCGATGATGTGCGCGTAGCCCCGACGCTTCTCTTGACTGTCGTAGTGGTAGCCAAAGCCCACCACCGCCGTGTTCCCGTCAATGGCTGGGACATTCCCGATGGGGCGCGTTGCCATGGGAATGACCGGCGTACCGACCACCGAAGACGGCGAGCCTGAAAGTGGGTAGATGCGGCCATACCTGAGGCCCCCGTCATGGAAGAAGCTGGATACTCCTAGCAAGCCTGCATCCCCCTCTAGAGCAATGCAGGATGGATAGGGAACATAAAATGGCACCACGACAGCGAGGATGGAGCGTGATGCCCAAGTCGAGGCAGGTTGCGAAGTGACTTGGAACTCGATCACCGTCCCGCTGACTTTGGAAAGCAAGATCAGCTTGTTGGCAGAAAGCGCCAGATCATCACTACTATCACACCGCAAACTATTATCACCTCCCAGCGTCCGCCGCAGCGTCCAGCCAGTCCCGCTGATGTCATAGATGTAGGCGTCTGAGCCCTGTGACTGGAAAGTAGCCAGCCTCTTCCCAAACACCACCGCACGCCCTGCGGCCATTTTCACCCCCAGGCCGAACTGATCCTGTGCCCGGCTCGTCGTGGGCAGGATCGTGCGGGTTTGCTGCCAAGAGTCCGCGACTCGACGATACTCGAAGACCCTGCCCTCTTGCCCTGGGAGGTTCGCAGGATCACCCGCATAGAGCTGCCTGCCTGGGCTGCCGATGAGCAGCACATCTCCATCAAGGGCCAGACTGGCTCCGAAGCGGCTACTTGGTGCCAGCCCCACTGGCGGAGTGATCTGCTGCTCCAATGTCCAGTCTCCATTGATGAGTCGGTAACTGAGCACCGGCTGATCCGGCAAGATCATCTGTGTGAAGCCACACACGATCCGATCCGCCGTCATCACCACCGTGCCCCCCTCTCCACGCAGCCCGGCCAGCTTTGTCTCCAACTGCCATACACCTGCCGTCAGGCGGTAAACAAAGACCGTCCTGATCGATCCTGCCGTGACAGCCATGATCGCCATGCGCCCACCATGGATGGCGACGCTGGTGCCGAAACGAGCATGCTCGGCATCCGGCAGCAGTCGTGAATGCACCGCCCAGACACCGCTCGTCCGCTTCAGCACATAGGCAGAGCCCTGGAAGCTGTCCACACTGCTCCGGTAGCTATTGCCCGCAACGGCCCAGTCTCCTGACATGGCCACATTGCTGCCAAAGCTATCGCTCGACGCGATCCCCTCATCCGAACTGCTCACCCACTGTACCGCAGCCTGCATGGGCAGATCGAACCCCAGCGCCGCCCACAAACACACCATCCAAACAACTCGTCGTAGTTTTTCCATGCGTCGCTTAAAGCAATTCATCCACCTACTGTCGAGTAACATCTAACCTCCCTTCGCTGACAGTCCATCCGCCATCCACAGCGATCACCTGACCTGTGATGAACTTCGCAGCACGCGAGAGCAGGAAGAGCGCGGCACCATCGCAATCCGCCGGCGCGCCAACGCGGCCACCATCAAGCGGTTGTTTCGCGGCCACGAATTCCATGATCGCTTCATTGCCCACCGCACGCTGAGACATCGGCGTCTCCACCAGGGCGGGAGCGAGCACGTTCACGCGGATGTTTTGCGGCGCATAGTAGCTGGCGATGGATTTGCTGAAGCCGAGGATGCCCGCCTTCGCCGCCGCATACGCATGACTGGCAAAGAACTCCGGCGAGGGCGACCAGCCGAGCACGCTGCCCATGTTCAAGATGCAGCCTCCGCCGCCCTGCCTGATGAACTGCCGCACCGCCGCGCGATTCGATAGCATGATGGAACTCAAATTCAGATCCAGCGTGTAGCGCAGGCCTTCATCGGTCATCTCGTGCAGTGGTCCATCACCCTTCGAGCGACCACTGCCGCCTGCCACATGATAAAGAGCATCCAGCCCGCCAAACGCTTCCACAGCCAGTGTTACAGCACGCTCCGACGTTTCCGACAAAGAGGCATCACCTGCAAAGCCTCGCGCATTGGCACCGAGCTGGGCCAGCGCCGCCTGCACGTTCGTTTCCGAGCGACTCGACACCACCACGCGAGCTCCATTTGCCACCAGCGCCCGAGCTGCCGACAAGCCAAGCCCAGTGGTGCCGCCCATGACGACCACCACCATTCCTTCGACATCGTATCGCGCGCTCATTGTCTCCTGATCTAGTCAAACCCGCCCCCGACCACAATGCCAAACTGCGGATGACAATTCACGGGGCGGGATGGTACATGGAGAGTGTGTCTATGCTCAGGCCCATTATCTCCTCACCATCCACAAGACAACCAGCCAGAGGATGGCGACCAAGGGGAGCACAAGTCGCGCATCGGAGAGCCAGCCGAGCCCGTTGCGCTGCCACGATGGCGTGTGCCGAATGCTACGCTGAGCACGAGGATGAAGTCGCTGTGATACCCGCGTCGTTTGTGCAGGAACCGGTGCCGGGGCAGGCCGGGGATTTCTCTGCCTACGGAGCATGGCGTCGTAGTCAGCACGTCTGCCAGTGTCGGCGAGTACTTCATAGGCATCATTGATGCGCTGCATCTTCCACTTGGATTGGGGGCGGTCGCCTGATGTGTCAGGATGATGCTTGAGGGAGAGGGAGCGATACGCGGCCCGGATCACCTCATCAGGTGCATCCTCGGTCACGTGCAGATCTTCGTAGTGTGTCCTCATGCTTCAAAGCCGACTTGCGGAGGCGAATTTTCGCTCCCGCTCAGACTTCTGGCAATTCAAATCCCAGCCGCTTCCTCCACGCTGATGCAGGAGCAGACGAGGTTGCGGTCGCCATAGACGTTATCCACTCGGGCGACTGGGGGCCAGTATTTGGACTCTTTGACCCAGGCGAGTGGATACGCGGCGGCCTCGCGGGTGTAGGCGTGCGGCCAGTCGGACTTGGTGACGAACTCGGCGGTGTGCGGGGCGCGCTTGAGGGTGTTGTCGGTGGCGTGGAAGCGACCTTCCTCGACACCGAGGATCTCCGCGTGGATGCAGGCCATGGCGGAGCAGAAGCGATCCAGCTCGGCCTGGCTCTCGCTCTCGGTGGGCTCCACCATGAGCGTGCCAGCGACGGGCCAGCTCATCGTGGGGGCGTGATAGCCGAAGTCCATGAGGCGCTTCGCCACGTCCTCGACGGTGACGTGGTGGAAGTGGCGGAAGTCGAGGATGCACTCGTGGGCGACGTGACCGCTGCGGCCCTTGTAGAGCGTGGGGAAGTGCGGCTCCAGCTTCTTCGCGATGTAGTTCGCATTCAGGATGGCGAGCTTTGTGGCCTCGGTGAGGCGCGGGCCCATCATGGCGATGTACATCCATGAGATGGTGCAGATGCTGGCGCTGCCCCAGGGTGCCGAACAAACAGCGCCTTCAGCTTTGTCCGCCCAGGTGATGTGGCCGGGCAAATGCGGCCGCAGATGCGCGGCGACGGCGATGGGTCCGACGCCGGGTCCGCCGCCACCATGCGGGATGCAGAAGGTCTTGTGCAGGTTCAGATGGCACACATCCGCACCGATCCTGCCGGGCGAGGTCAGTCCGACCTGCGCGTTCATGTTCGCGCCATCCATGTACACCTGCGCGCCGTGCTCGTGCGTCAGCCGGCAGATCTCGGCGATGGTTTCCTCAAAGACACCATGCGTGCTCGGGTAGGTGACCATGAGCGCGGCGACCTTGCCGCTGTTGGCTTCAAACTTGGCCTTCAAGTCATCGAGCGAGATATTGCCGTGGTCATCGCAGGCCACGGGCACGACCTTGAAGGCGCACATCACGGCGCTGGCGGGATTCGTGCCGTGCGCACTCGTGGGGATGAGGCAGACATCGCGCTCCCCTTCCCCGCGTGAGGCATGGAAGCGCTTGATGGCGAGCAGGCCCGCATACTCGCCCTGCGATCCCGCATTCGGCTGGAGAGACACGGCATCGAAGCCGGTGCATTCGGCCAGCCATTGCTCCAGCTCGGCAAACATCGCGCGGTAGCCCTCGGTCTGGTCCGTGGGGGCAAAGGGATGGATGGCATTCACCTCGGGCCAGCTCAGCGGCATCATCTCGGCGGCGGCGTTCAGCTTCATCGTGCAGGAGCCGAGCGGGATCATGCTGCGGTTCAGCGCGATGTCCCTGGCTTCGAGCCGGTGCAGGTAGCGCATCATCTCTGTCTCACTGTGGAAGCGATTGAAGACCGGATGCTCCAGGTAGCGGGACTCGCGCTGATACAGGGCGGAGAAATGCGGATCGACCTCGCCATCGAGATCCGGTGCGTGGCGTGCCTTCTTGATGCCAAGCGCCGCCGCCAGGCTAACCAGCTCCTCAGCAGTGATGCGTTCATCGAGGGCGATGCCGACATGCGTGTCGTCCACCTTGCGCAGATTCATGCCAAAGAGCAGCGCCGAGCGCAGCACGTCATCAGCGCGGTGTACCCGCACGGTGATCGTGTCAAAGAAGTCATCGCTCGCCACATCCAGCCCCGCCGCCATGAGTTCGGTGGCCAGCCAGACGGCGGCGCCATGCACACGCAGGGCGATCTTCCGCAGGCCCTCCGGCCCGTGATACACCGCATACATGCTGGCCATCACGGCGAGCAGGACCTGCGCGGTGCAAATGTTGCTCGTGGCCTTCTCGCGGCGGATGTGCTGCTCGCGAGTCTGCAAGGAGAGACGATACGCGGGGCGGCCCTCCGCATCCTTCGAGACGCCGATGAGACGCCCGGGCATCCGGCGCTTGAGCGGGTCCTTCACCGCCATGAAGGCCGCGTGCGGCCCGCCAAAGCCCAGTGGCACGCCGAAGCGCTGGCTGTTCCCCACGCAGATGTCCGCGCCGAACTCACCCGGTGCTTTCAGCAGCGTCAGCGCCAGCAGATCCGCCGCCACGACGAGCAGCGCCCCGGCCTCATGCACCTCATTCGCCAGATCGCTGTAGTCATGGATCACGCCATAGGTGTCGGGATACTGCACCAGCACGGCGGCATAACCAGTACTGCCGCCATCGTTCTTCCAGTTCAGCGTATCACCCACCACCACCTGCACGCCGAGCGCGGCCAGGCGGGTCTTCACCACCGCGATCGTCTGCGGGTGGCAGCGCTCCGAGACAAACACACGCGTGCTGCCATTCACCTGCGCATGGGCCAGCGTCAGCGCCTCCGCACAGGCCGTGCCTTCATCCAGCAGGCTCGCGTTCGACACATCCAGCCCCGTCAGGTCGCAGATCATCGTTTGGAAGTTGATCAGCGCCTCCAGCCGCCCCTGGCTGATCTCCGGCTGGTAGGGCGTGTAGGCCGTGTACCAGCCCGGGTTCTCCAGGATGTTCCGCTGAATCACCGGCGGCGTGAAGGTGTCGTGGTAGCCGAGGCCGATGAAGCTCCGCATCACCTTGTTCCGGTCCATCAACTGATGCAGACGCCGCAGCGCCTGCTCCTCCGTCAGTGCTGCGGGCAGGCTCAGCTCATCCCGCTGGCGGATCGCCTCCGGCACCACCTGGTCGATCAGCTCATCCAGGCTCCCCACCCCCAGTGCGGCGAGCATGGCAGACTGTTCAGAGACCGAGGGGCCGAGATGACGCGGGGCAAAGGCAGGTGCGGTGGGCATGGGTGGAAGAGGGCGCGACCAAAACGAGCATTTGCCCCCCGGCAAGCCCCAGCCTCGTCCAGACTTCCTCCGCTTTCGCAATGTTTGGGAATAGCAAAGCTTGCCTTGTCTCGTACGTTGGTAGCAGCGTATCTCACGTCATGAAAACCGCCCTCAGCCTCCTCCTTCTCATCGCCTCCCTCATCCCCGCCTGCGCGGAGGACAAACCCGCCGCCACCGAAAAAGACAAAGCCATGCCCAAGCCCGAAGTCACCCTCACCGAAGCCGAATGGAAGAAGCGCCTCACCGACGAGCAATACCGCGTCACCCGCACCGCTGGCACCGAGCGCCCCTTCGGCGAGGTCTATGAGACCTTCGAGAAGCAGGGCGAGGGCACCTACTACTGCGTCTGCTGCGGCGCCGAGCTCTTCACCTCCAAGGAAAAGTTCCACTCCGGCTGCGGCTGGCCCTCCTTCTACGATGCCTCCAAGGCCAAGAACGTCCTCGAGCGCCGCGACGAGTCCCACGGGATGCTGCGCATCGAGACCGTCTGCAAGCGCTGCGAGGCGCACCTCGGCCATGTCTTCGAGAAAGAAAGCGTCTCCGCCAACACCCCCACGAACCGCCGCTTCTGCATCAACGGCGTCGCGCTCAAGTTCGTCGAGAAAGGCGGCGAAGCACCCAAGCTCCTCGACCTAGGCTCCGCCGCCGTGGAGAAGAAGAAGGAAGAAGTCGCCAAGGAAGCAGGCATCGAGGTGAAGAAGCCGTAAGGCATCCACCCCGCTCTCCGCCTTGACGCTCCACCGCCCCGCGCCACCCTGCGGCGCTTATGTCCGACCTACAGACTGCGGCGGAGACCCTCATCCGCACCTACTACGACACCTTCAATTCAGGCGACCGCGAGGCCATGCTGGCACTCCTCACCGACGACGTCGTCCACGACATCAACCAGGGCGGCACCGAGACCGGGCTCACCGCCTTCCGCACCTTCCTCCAGCGCATGGACCGCAGCTACGCCGAGCAGGCCGAGCAGCTCACCGTCTTCGCCAATGAGGACGGCACCCGCGCCGCCGCCGAGTTCTACATCCGCGGCCAATACCTCCGCACCGACGAAGGCCTGCCGCCCGCCACCGGGCAGAGCTATTGGTTACGCGTCGGCGCCTTCTTCGACCTGCGCGCGGGCCGCGTCGCACGCGTCACGAACTACTACAACCTCCAGGACTGGCTCCAGCAGGTCGGCGCCGCATGATCACCCCCCGGGATGCCGCCCACCACCCAGCTCCTGCACACGCATAAAGACGCCCACCATGTGCGGCGGAACTTCGTCTGCCATGTGCTCGAGGGCGGCCTTTACATGGGCGGCACCGCCTTCCTCGCCCCCGAGAGCGTCCTGCCAAAGATGGTCCAGTCCCTCGGCGGGCTGCCCTGGGTCATCGCCGTCATGCCCGTGCTCCTGCCCGCCGCCTTCGCCGTCATGGGCCTGTTCATCGCCCCCGTCGTGGAGCAGCTCCCGCGCTTCAAGCCCTGGGTCCTCACCTTCGGCCTCCTGCAAAGGCTGCCCTACCTCATCACCGGCCTCATCCTCCTCTTAGTGGAGGACCTCGGCGGCTGGCTCCTCCCCCTCGTCGTCCTCACCCCCCTCCTCTCCGGCCTCATCGGCGGCGTCACCGTCGTCGCCTGGATGGAGATGGTCACCCGCATGGTGCCCGAGAAAGTGCGCGCCGCCGGCTGGTCCGCCCGCTACATCATGCAGGCCATCCTCGGCGTCGGTGCAGGGTTTGTGATCCAGCAGGTCCTCACCCACCTCCCAGGGCGGCAGGGGTATGCCTGGCTCCACCTCGCCGCCTTCGCCCTCCTCTTCCTCTCCTGGCTCGCCCAGCTCCCCATGCGCGAGCACAGCAGCCACCACCAGCCCGCCCGGCCCGCCCCCGTCCCCTACCTCACCTACCTCCGCGGCCTGCCCGCCCTCTTCGCCCGGCAAAAGCACCTCAAGAAGCTCGTCCTCGCCCGCTTCTTCGGCACCGGCTTCCTCATGCTCGTCTCCTTCCTCACCATCCACGCCCTCCACATCACCGGCAGGCCCGAGGCGGACGAGGGGCACTTCGTCATCTGGCAGGCCGTCGGCACCGTCCTCGGCAGCCTCCTCGCCGGCTACGTCGGCTACCACAGCGGCGGAAAGGTCCTCCTCCTCGCCTCCCGCCTCATCTGCATCGGCATGTGCCTCTGGCTCATGTTCAATGAAAGCTTCACCGGCTTCACCGTCGCCTACTTCGTCCTCGGCTTCGGCCTCTTCATTGATCGCGTGGGGGATCTCACCCTCGCCGCCGAGCTCTGCCCCACCCAGCGCCGCTCCACCCTCCAGGCCCTGCTCAGCTTCTGCAACGTCTTCTCCCTCCTCCTCGCCAGCTTCATCAGCGGCCAGGTTTACCGCCTCACCCAGTCCTTCCACGCCGTCGCCTGGCTCGCCGGCGGCTGCGCCCTCCTCTCCATCCTCCTCCTCGCCCGCATCCCCGAGCCCCGGAGAGCCCCCCTCATCCAGGGGAATGAGATGTAAATTCCCCAGGGCTTCCTCGGCACCGACTTCGGCAAGGTGAAGAAGGCCACGCTGTAGTCCATGCAATCTTAGCGCCTGTAGCAGAAGCGGTGAATAACACCCCTGGTTCGCCTGGGCCGCCATGCTCGCCGAGCTGTGCAGCGGCGCGTGTTAGAAGAGTCACCCAGAAGGCTTGACCTCACCTTCGTCCGTGAAGTAAAGCAGGGAATGCCCGCTCCCGCCGCCATCCTCGACCTCGTCGCCCGCTTCGGTGAGCACATCGATGCCTACAAGTCCGGCAGCTACAACGAGAAGCAGCTCCGCACCGATTACCTCGATCCCTTTTTCGAGACTCTCGGCTGGGACATGAATAACAAACAGGGCTACGCCGAGGCCTACCGCGATGTCGTGCACGAGGATCAGATCAAAGTCGGCCGTGCCATGAAGGCCCCAGACTACGGCTTCCGCATCGGCGGCACCCGGAAGTTCTTCCTGGAGGCCAAGAAGCCCAGCGTCCGCATCAAGGACGACATCTCCCCCGCCTACCAGCTCCGTCGCTATGGCTGGAGTGCAAAGCTGCCCCTCTCCATCCTCAGCGACTTCGAGGAGTTCGCCATTTACGACACCCGCAGCAAGCCGCTGCCAAATGACCCCGCCTCCAAGGCACGCATCTTCTACTGCCGCTTCGACGAGTATGCGGAGAAGTGGGACTACCTCAGCGGCATCTTCTCCCGC
>Ga0209480_10000906_pt1 | contig 22710 bp, 18 predicted proteins | sample JI61114C2DNA_FD_187501 | JGI IMG/M metagenome (GOLD analysis project Ga0209480, IMG submission 187501) | Wastewater effluent complex algal communities from Wisconsin, to seasonally profile nutrient transformation and Carbon sequestration -... | ecosystem: Engineered > WWTP > Effluent > Algae... | reverse complement strand
TTGTATCGATGCTGGAACGCGCCAACCAGGTGGCCGCCAATCCCGAGTTTTACAATACCCTGAGCAATACTTGCACCACCAATATCGTCGAACATATCAATAGTCTGGTGCCCGGCCGCATTCCGCTCAGCTACAAGACACTGTTGCCGGCCTATTCCGATGAACTGGCATTTGATCTTGGCCTGATTGATACCGCGCTGTCTCGCGATACCTTCCGCGCCGCACACAAAATAAACGATATGGCGAAACGCCATGCGAATGATACGGATTTTTCGGCAGCCATTCGTCATCGCGATTAGTTTCAAATAGTTTCAAAACGTGAATTGTCGTTCGAGAGTCTGGATCAAGCCTTCCCGCTTTTCGAGCAGAAACCAGAACCGTGCATCGCCATTGTCGATAATTCTGTCGTACTCTAGCCGCTCCTGAATGCCCTAGTGATTTAGCATGAGCAAGCTTCTGAAGAAATTTTTCTGGCTCCTGGTCGCGGCATTGGCAGCTTCCTGCCTTGCCGTTCTTGCCCTGCATCGTGGCGAGACCATCAATGCTGCGTGGGTGATTGGCGCAACCGTTGCCATACAGATGATCGGCTATCGGTTTTACAGCCGTTATCTTGCCGACAAGGTACTCGGGCTCGATGGCAGCCGTGCCACGCCAGCAGTACTTCGCAACGACGGGCTGGACTACGTACCGACCGATCGCTGGGTCGTCTTCGGCCATCACTTCGCCGCCATTGCCGGTGCAGGCCCCTTGGTCGGGCCGGTGTTAGCCGCACAGATGGGCTACTTGCCCGGATTGTTATGGCTGTTGTTTGGCGTCGTTCTTGCCGGTGCCGTGCAGGACTTCATGATGCTGTTCTTTTCGCTGCGTCGTGGCGGTGGTTCACTGGGCGAAATGATCCGCCACGAAATCGGTCCAGCGGCAGGCACGATAACGCTGATCGGCATTCTGATGATCATGATGATTTTGCTTGCCGTGCTGGCGCTTGTGGTCGTGAAAGCATTGGCAATCAGCCCATGGGGAACCTTCACCGTAGCGATGACCATTCCGATCGCGTTATTGATGGGTATCTACATCCGTTACCTCCGGCCCGGTCGTGTATTGGAGGTCTCTATACTGGGCCTTGTCCTGCTGCTGCTTTCAATCCACTTTGGCGGCATTGTCGCCGCGAATCCGGATTGGGCGCCATTATTCACTTTCGATGGCAAGGCACTCGCATGGATGCTGATCGCCTACGGATTTCTCGCCTCGGTATTGCCGGTCTGGTTATTGCTGGCACCACGAGATTATCTGAGTACTTTTTTGAAACTGGGTACTGTCTTGTTGCTGGCGGTCGCAGTCGTGATTGCCATGCCGCAACTGCATATGCCGGCGGTGACGCAATTCATCGATGGCAGCGGTCCGGTATTCGCAGGCAGCCTGTTTCCGTTTCTGTTTATCACCATTGCATGTGGTGCGGTTTCGGGCTGGCATGCCTTGGTATCGTCAGGCACCACGCCGAAACTGCTAGCCAATGAAGCCGATGCCCGCATGGTTGGCTACGGTGCGATGCTGATGGAATGTTTCGTAGCCGTCACGGCACTGATCGCTGCATGTGCCTTGCAACCGGGCGTCTATTTTGCAATGAACTCGCCCGCCGCCATCATTGGCAGTGATGTACACCAGGCCGCAGCGACCATCAGCCAATGGGGCTTCGTCATCACCCCGGAAATGCTGACGCAAACGGCGGACCAAATTGGTGAAACCACGATTCTTTCCCGCACCGGCGGGGCCCCCACTCTGGCCGTGGGCATGGCGCAGATTCTCAACCAGATTTTCAGCGGAACCGGCATGCTGGCATTCTGGTACCACTACGCCATTTTGTTCGAGGCATTATTTATCCTGACGACCGTCGATGCCGGTACGCGCATCGGACGTTTCCTGATCCAGGATCTCGGAGGCATGGTCTGGGCGCCATTGAAACGTACCGACTCCTGGCTGGCCAATATTTTCGCGACTGGCTTATGCGTATCGGCCTGGGGCTATTTTTTGTATCAGGGCGTCATTGATCCGCTGGGCGGCATCAATACCCTCTGGCCCTTGTTCGGCATGGCCAACCAAATGCTGGCGGCGATTGCATTGACCTTCGCTACCGTCTGCCTGGTCAAGATGAAACGCGAACGCTTCATCTGGATCACCTTGATCCCGACGATCTGGCTGGTGATCTGCACATTGGTGACTGGCTGGATGAAATTGTTCAGCGAGGATGTTCGAATCGGTTTCCTGGCACATGCGCGAAAATTCTCGGAGGCCATCGACAGCGGCACCGTCTTGGCACCGGCAAAATCTCTTGAAGAGATGCATCGGGTAGTACAAAACGATTATGTCGATGCGACACTCACCGTCATATTGATGGCGCTGGTTATCTCCTTGCTGGTATTGGGTTTGCGTGCTGCTCTTAAAGCCTATAAATCACAAACGGCGACGGCACAGGAAACTCCTTATGTGGCAGCCTGATTTTTTATCGTCGATATGGAAGCGCGCCAGACAAACGGCGCGCAGCATCATCGGCGTACCGGATTACGACGCTTATCTGCGACATTGTCACGAACACCATTCGGGGCAGACCCCGATGAGCTATGCCGAATTTTTTGCCGAACGACAGACCGCGCGTTATAAAGGTACCGGTGGTCGTTGCTGTTGACAGGCGAACACTCTCAACAAAAAATCATCGCGCTTTCATGTGAGCAACCAGCTGATCCAGTGCCTTGCCCCAACCTTCCTCGAAGCCCATTTCTTTGTGTTTCTTGCAGTCTTCCGGATTGCCATGAATCACGCAGGCGCTGTACTTGCAGCCATCGCCATGCGCTTCGAGCGTGATCACGGCAGTGAATAAAAATGACTCGCAGGTTTCGCCACCTTTTGGCATAGCCGGGCGATAACCCGGCTCGAGCGCATTGGTCCAGACCAGTTTTTTATTCGGCACGATTTCCAGATAGCAACCCGAGTTAGGAAATTTCTCGCCCTCCGGTGACTGCATCACGGTCCTGAACATGCCACCGGGGCGCAAATCCAGTTCACACTCGATGGTTTGCCAGGGTGCAGGCGTAAACCATTTCAACAAGTGTTCCGGTGTAGTCCATGCTGCCCAGACGAGCGAGGGCGGAATATCGACGATGCGTTCGAATACCAGATCCAGCATCGGGTCAAATTGCGTTGTGTCGCTTGCCATCATTTTTTCTCCTTGATCGTTTCGAGGTAATTGTCGAGCTGGTTCAAACGTTTTTCCCAGACATCGCGGTGTTCGACCAACCATTGCTCGGCCATCTTTAGCTGCTTTGGCGCAACCTGATAGGTGCGTATCCGGCCAATCTTTTCGGAATGCACTAGACCGCACTCTTCGAGCACGTTGAGGTGCTGAGTAAATGACGGCAAGGCCATTTTGAATGGCTGTGCCAGCTCACTGACTGCTGCCGGACCCTGACTCAGCCGCTGAAGTACCGCGCGGCGGGTCGGGTCTGCCAGAGCGTAAAAGACTCGGTCCAGTCGGGATAATTGCTTAGCCATATGCCTAAGCATAGGACTCCATTAAACTTAGGTCAATACCTAACTATAAAGACGAGAATAAAGCGATGAACCTTAAATCCTTGCGGTCGCCTCTTGACTGGGAATCCTCATCAAAAGGTCCGCCATGCGCCTGATCCATGCCTATCTCGTCATACTCGATATCAGCGGCTATACCCATTTCATCACCCAACGCACTGTGAGTCTTTTGCATGCCGAACAGATCATCACCGAACTGATGGAAACAGTGATCGATCTGGCCGAGCATCCGCTTCAGGTGAACAAACTCGAAGGTGATGCCGCCTTGCTCTATCGCGAATGGGTGCCGGGTGAAGCGGATGTGGCAAAAAGTATTTTTGAGCAAGTGAACGCCTTCTTTCCTGCGTTTTACGCATGCCTGGCAAGGCAACGCGAAAACCGCGCGAACTGCACTTGCGAAGCCTGTACGAACATCGACAATCTGGCGCTGAAAGCATTCGTGCATGCGGGAGAAATTGCAGTGAAACAGGTACGCCAATTCGAAGAGCTCGCCGGGGAAGACGTTATCCTGATCCATCGTCTGCTCAAGAATCATGTCGCTGCACGCGATTATGTGCTGATGACGGAAGCCGCCCGTGCAGGCGCCCTACTCTCGATGGAGACCTTGCAAAAACATCGCGAAGAACTGGAAGGTGTCGGCGAGACGCATCTGTGGCTCACGGATTCAACACAGATGCGGACTTTGTTCGACGGCTTATGACTCAAGTATTCGCGGCAATGAAAGCATAACCGGCATTGGGAACATATTCGATCCAGGCGGCAGCACCGCCGGCATTGGCGAGTTTTCTTCGTAATCGATGCACAACCTGCTTCAGGGATTCACGGTCAGCTGCATCACGATCCGACCAGACGAAGCCGATCAATTCATCGGCATCGACCGGTCGGCCTCTATGGCTCAGTAACAAGCGAAGCAAACGAAGATCCAGTGGCGAAAGACGAATCGCGGGACCTCCATTTACCTGCGCTTCGCTGCGTTCGATATCCAGCACCAGGGGGCCCCAGGAAAGCACCGAATCTTCCAGCGGCTCGTTGCCACGACGCAATAATGAGCGCACACGTGCCAGCAGCGCACGCGGACTGAAGGGCTTTCTCAGATAATCGTCGGCGCCGAGATCCAGGCCTTGCACTTCGTCTTCTTCGGTAGCACGGACGGTCAGCATCATCACCGGTACCTGGCTGAATTTGCGTAATTGGCCAAGTACGCCGAAGCCATCAAGCAAGGGCAGATTGACATCGAGAATCACCAGATCCGGCTTGTGCTCGCGCAGTCGCAACAGCGCCTGCTCGCCATCGAACGCCGTCAGCACCTTGTAACCGGCACCATGCAATGCAAAGCGAAGCAGACCCACCAGTTCCACGTCATCGTCAACAATCAGGATATTCATGTGGGTTCTCCAATCGGCAATACGATACCAATTCGTGCTCCGTTTCGATGCATCGGCGCTTCAATCTTGACCTCGCCGCCATGCCCGACAACGATCGCGTGAACAATTGCCAAACCCAATCCGGTGCCACGCTGGCTTGGCTCTTCATGCGGCGAACGTTTGAAGGGCGCGAACAGATCGTTGCTTGAACGAAGCGATAATAATCCGGCGCCTTCGTCTTCGACCCACACGGTGACTTGCTGTTGAGTCCATTCCATATCCACCCAGATCGTGGTTTGATCGGGAGCAAATTTGTTCGCATTCGCCAGCAAATTCACCATCACGGAAAACAGTCGCGGAGGGTCTCCGGTCAATATCGGACCCGGTAAAAGCGAATGCACGATCTTCTGGTCGCGCTGATCGATCAGCGGTTGAATCAATTCGATGGCATCGGCGATAACCGAAGCCATATCCACCGGCTGGCTACGCAGACGCATTTCGCCGCTTTCAATCCGGACGCTATCCAGCAGGTTGTCGACTAATTGAGACAGACGCATGGTGCCGCGATATTGGGCATCGGCAAGACCAATCGCGACGGCGTCGGAACTGGAGCGTAAGTGATCGCGCAGTAATTCATTCGAGGCGATTTGCGCCGACAATGGCGTCTGAAATTCGTGCGAAAGATTGGCCAGGATCCGGTCGCGGATTGCACGGGCCGCTTCGATCGCATTTTCCTCGCGTACCACCAATACCTGACGATTGCCGCTTGCCGCCAATCGCCGCAAGGTCAAAGGCCGCATCTTGCCTGCCGGTGTATAGCGTTCCAGTGCGGGCATTCCGACGGCAGAATTTAAATCGCCATGACTGCCGGCAGGAATCAATATCGCTTCAATCGGCTTACCGAGAACTTCCTCGCGGGTGCTGCCAACCAATGCGAGAAACTGGCGATTGGCATAGTGAATATTCTGATCGGTATCTACGCCGACAATTCCTTCATCAACACCGTCCAGCACGGCATCAAGCTCCTCGCGCTGATTGCGCTCGGTGGCGGTGAGCGTACCGACCTGCTGCCGCATTTGTTCCAGGCTTGCCGCCAGCGCGACCGGCTCTGCAAGAAAGGTGACTGGCGAAGGGACAGGAGTTTCGAGATCGCCGCTACCCAGACGCTCCGCATCACGCGCCAACTGCGCGAAGGGTCTTGAAATACGAGCCGACAGCAGAATGGCCAATGCGAGCGCAATGCCAACCGTCAACAAACTCGACAGACCAAAGGAAGCCAGCCATTCAAAAAACCGGCGCCCCACCCAGTCTTGTGCAATCCGAGTGCTGAGCAAGGCATCGGTTCCACCGTCCTCATCACGAAAACTCATGATACGAACGGCCGCGCTCGAGCCGACTCTCTCGAAAGTCTCTGCTTCTCCCGTAGCCGAAACTTTGCTGAGCGCGATCACCCAGGCATTTTTGCTGCCTATCAGGTTACGTAAATGTGGCTGAAGCTCGACCGTAATAAGATCGGTTGCCGGGCGTACGGCCAGCCGGTCGCCCAGCTTTTCCGCCACCACGATCGAAGCCTGCGGATAGGAACGGATTTCGCGTTGCACCACCCGCCAGGCTGTGCGTTTCTTGTCAAACACCAGGCCAGTACTGAAACTGGGCGGCGCAGGGCCGATTTCAGCAATCGTGCGGCCGTTCATTTGCACACGGATATATTCGATATCGCTCGTATCGTGAAAGCTCTGGACCAGCTTGCGGGCCTTCGTCAATTGTCCGCGCTGCAGATAAAATCTCAGCGTGGGTTGTTCGGCCAGCAGATCGGCGCCGACGCTCAATTCACGTTCCCATTCCTGCAACCTTCGGCGGGCGTCGGAGGTAACGCGTTCGGCCTCGGTACGCGCCTGTGCAACAACGGCCGAACGTATGGTCCCTACCCCAGTGGCGAGCAACAACACCGCAAACAGGAGTACCAGCCCAATATGGCTGGTGAGCAGTAATTGTGACAAACGCCGACGTGTGGACATGAAAATAACCTGCCAATTGCGAACCGTGATGCCATCCCGACAATGCCGCCGATGGAGCGCACATTATGAAGGATCGAATACCGCTTCCGGCTCAATTCTTGTTTTTCGTGTTTTTGCTTGTTTTTGGTTCGCCCAAAAAAAATACCAGCCTCGGGCCCTGAATCCGGAGGCTGGTATATACACAACGATAACCGGTCTAGACGGTGATGCGGAGCGCAGGGTTAAGATAGCCCCGCGCCCAGCCCGTGTCAGTTATTGCGGCGTTATGAATTATGATTTTTTTTGTGAAATCGGGACCTGGATCCGACTTATCTGAATCGGAATTAAAGATTTCCGGATTTTCCGGACCTTTTCCATCATGTCTCTTTTTCCAACTGGGCTTCATCATTGATGGCCTTTAACACTTCGGCGCCACCCAGGACTGCAATTTTTCCATCCATTTTCAGCCACAGGTTAATGGTCTCCAGCCTACAAAATTATCGCCCATTGCCAATTCAGCAAATACGGCAGGAAAGTAGCTCTGGGCCAAAACGTGTCTGCCCTTAATGGAAACCGAGACTATGATACTTTCACGCCCGAGGTGATTCATTAATACAGGATAGGCAATGGCTGCAGGCACAGGGAAGAAAATACGCCACTTCTTGTGGCTCGTCATCGCAATGACCCTACTGTGGGTTTATGTATTGCGCCCGGTATCGCCCCGAACTGGGCCAATGCCCGCAGCACTCAATGATGGCTGGTCCATAGATCAGGATGCCGAAAAGGATTTTGACACCGGCGCTCTACACAAAGCCATTGAAGCCTCGCTAGATGGCCCGTTCAATATCCACAGCGTGATCGTCGAACGGCATGGCAGGCTGGTTGCCGAATACTATCAAGGCGGCTCTGACCGCTCCGTTTATGCACTGGTTTCGGCGCGACACAATTTCAGCCCGACAGAAATACATGATGTGCGCTCGATCGGAAAAAGCGTTACCAGCCTGCTTTTCGGAATCGCACAGCAACAGGGTGCCATCGGCCCAACTTCTACGTCGGTTTTTGATTTTTATCCCGAACTGAAAGATATCGCCATTCCCGAAAAGAAACGCATCACCCTGGAAGACCTTCTCAATATGAGTAACGGCCTCGACTGGCATGAAGGTGAAGGGATATTCAATGATGAATTGAAGCTGATGTGGAAAAGCGATATTCCGCGTTATTTACTTGGACACGATCTTGCAAAAACTCCCAGCACAGCCTTCAATTATAACGGTGGCGGCACGGCTCTATTGGCAGACATCATTACCCGCACTACCCATCAAAAATTCGATGACTATGCGCGTGACAATCTGTTCGCACCACTGGGAATAACTGATTGGGAATGGATAAACGATATTCACGGCCGACCGCTATCCTTCAGCGGGCTTAGAATGCGGCCGCGTGATCTCGCCAAGATAGGGCGACTCGTCCTCAATAAAGGCCGCTGGAACAACAAACAAATCGTACCTGAAGCCTGGATCGAAACATCACTCACGCCGAAGTTTGTCACCGGCGTCAGCAACTTCACCTATGGCCATCAATGGTGGGCCGGCAGCGTTGAATGGCAGGGAAAAGAAATTCCCTGGCACGCCGGATTCGGCAACGGCGGGCAACGCCTTTTTATCGTGCCCGAATTGGACCTCGTTGTCGTCACGACTGCTGGTGCATATGATGAAGATGCTACGGCTATAAGGGTAAATCGCTTGTTGCGAGAGATAGTGCAGACAGCGAGATGATGAAAAATAAATAATTTATTTTTGCTTTATTTTCGTGCTTTTTATTTTCGGCTTTATTTTCGGACACCCACCAAACCCATATCACCTGACACGTTTATCAGACTTTCCCTACATTTCTGCTTGCAATATGTCGCCATGATTAAGCATGGCTACCGCTCGCTCCCTTTTCGTTTCCGACAATACGTCAGGTACTTACCACTGCGTATCGCGTTGTGTGCGGCGCGCATGGTTATGCGGTGTCGATGTGTACTCGGGAATAGATTATTCACATCGTAAAATACTGGTGGAAAAGCGTTTGCAAGAAGTAGCCTCCTGCTTCTCCATAGGTATTTATGGTTATGCGGTCATGAGCAATCATCTGCATCTTGTTGTGCATGTCGACGTGCCTGCGGCCATGTCATGGCCTGATACTGAAGTCGCTGAACGCTGGTGCAGGCTGTTTCCCTGCCGTGATCGGGATAGTGAACTTCGGATTCAGGAATTACTAAAACAACCGGAACGGCTCGCACTATTAAGACAGCGGCTTTGCTCTCTATCCTGGCTTATGCGTTGTATCAACGAACCCATTGCACGCCTAGCGAACAATGAAGATGGCTGTACCGGCCGCTTCTGGGAAGGCCGTTTCAAATGCCAGGTACTGGCCGATGAACGCGCGGTACTGGCAGCGATGGCGTATGTCGATTTGAATCCCATTCGTGCCGATATGACACATCGATTGGATCATAGTCATCACACCAGTATTCAAGAACGCGTGCTGGCCTGCCGGCGCGATGAATCAAAGACTCGACAAAAGCTTAAACCGCTGTTGGGATTTGCGCCGGCCTTATCATTAAAGCAAGGCGACTATATTGATCTAGTGCAATGGACCGGACAGCAAGTAAGGCCTGATAAGAGAGGCGCCATTCCCAAACATGCCCCTTCAGCACTCGATAAAACCGGCTGCGCGGCGAATCAATGGCCAACTCAGGTAAAAGCGGTTGGCTCCGGGTATTGGCGAATGATTGGTAGCGCCGAGCAGTTGATGGATAAAGCCAAAGCCATCGGACAACGCTGGTTAAAAGGTATCGCTATCGCCAGACAGATTCAGAAAGCCTGAGCATAGCTGAGCCACACTTCCCGGCAGCGGGAGTAAGAAGTGTGGGCGATGGAAAAATCAAACATAACTCCAGGCAAATAAACCGAAAATCAATCGATGTTTTCGACACTATCGAGGGGTTAGTTCGATAGTGCGTATTTAAAAGTGGGTGTCCGGGATTTTGGCCAGGATTTTACCTGAAAATCAATCGATGTTTTCGACACTATCGAGGGTTAGTTCGATAGTGCGTATTTAAAAGTGGGTGTCCGGGATTTTATCACGTAAAAAAATAAGCCCCGCAGCGTGGGGCTTGATTAGATGCTTAGGATTTCATGGGTGTCCGGGATTTACTTCTTTCTTACTAATCAACAAGATAATTCTGGGTGTCCAGAATTATTTTTTCTGGGAAGGTCGTTTTAAATGCCAGGTACTGGCAGATGAACGGGCTGTGTTGGCCGCCATGGCGTACGTCGATTTGAATCCGATTCGAGCCGGCATAACCCTTCGATTGGACCACAGTCACCACACCAGTATTCAACAGCGAGTACTGACCTGTCGATCGGACGAGGCAAAGGCACAACAAAAGTTGAAACCACTTCTGGGATTGGCACCGGCGTTATCGTTAAAGCAAGGCGATTATATTGAATTGGTGCAATGGACTGGACAACAGGTAAGGGCGGATAAGAAAGGGGCTATTCCGAAGAATGCGCCACCTGCTCTCAGGAAGACAGGCTGTACGGCGGAACATTGGCCTGTTCAATTAAAAGCCGTGGGCTCGGGCTATTGGCGAATGATTGGCAGTGCCGAACAACTACTGGAGAAAGCTGAAGCAATTGGACAACGCTGGTTAAAAGGCGTCGCTATCGCCAGGCAAATTCAGAAAGCCTGAGCACACTTCACCCACACTACCCGGTAGCGGGAGAAAGAAGTGTGGGCGATGGACAAACAAGAACGAAATCCGGATAAAGAAATCTGGTGTATCGGACTAATCAAGGATTGGCTTGATAGGCAGTCTCAAATTGTGGGTGTCCGCAGTTGTTCTGTTAACGCACCTTATGGCCTTAATCAACAAGATAATTATGGGTGTCCAGAATTATTACCTGACGCACTGGACGTCAGGAAAAATGAGCCGACAAAGAGCATTATAGAAATTACTTCAATCGAAAATCGATTCATAAATTCCTATTTATTTGATGGGGGAGAATAAATATTATAAGCAGCACCAGGCTCCCAGTCAGTTTGAGGTGGAGAATAAGTCTCGCGCTTAACCTGATAGTCAGTGAGAGTACAGTCCTCGCAATTGGACCAACTCTTATAAAGGTACTGAGTTATATTCACCTGCCTTGTACTGGAATAGAGCATATAAAAAGAGTGAGCGCCAATAAATGATTTGGTAATGATTCGATCAAACTCACAGCCGTGCGATGCTTCCGCAGTCCACGTCCACTTGGAATTTCGATACACAGTCGTGCATTCCCCTGGGTCACATCCAGCAAGAGCAGATACGTAATTAACTTCGACATCTTCTTGCGTTTGTACGTATGCGATCACTCTTTGCAATCCAAGGGGGTCAAAAAACTTCAGCGAGTTGGAACCAACATAACTATACAGGCTAGGTCCACCTCTAAAACCAGCAGGATCAGTTTCTACATACCTTCCCGTCCCCGCCTCATAATCCCGAAAGTAGTTGTAATGCAACGTACTCTCAGCATCGTAATACTGCCCCGGATACCTCAAATTAAACGTATACGTCACCGCATCCGCGTCCGGGTTATTGGTCGCCGCATGTTCACCAAACGCGCTATTGGTAATATTCCAACGCCAGACAATATTATTCTCGACCGGATGAATTACGGCACGCGGTGTACCTAGGTGATCGGTTTCGACAAACTGGTAAGTACTTGCATCGTGATCAGATAAGACGGCAACCAATTGATCATCCAGCCACACGTATTCCTGCACACGAGTACCGTTGGCGAGATATTCACCCAACAGATGCCCGGCTTCGTCATACATGTAATAACGATTATTCGTGTTGCCGGCTGACTGCACTTTGCTGACGCGCTCGCCTTTGCCGTTGTAACGGTAAGTACGAGTTACCGTGCTGCCGCTGGCTTTAAAATCACGCAGACGGTTGCGGTCATCATAGACAAAACCTTTGACGCCGATGGTGGCCGAGTTGCCATTGGCATCGTAGGTTCTGGCATTGGTGCCATCCGTCGATAAGCGATGACTGGTAGCTGGATATGTGCTGGTGGTGGTCGTGGTGGCAAGTGTTTTGCTTAAACGGTTGCCAGTGGCATCGTAGGTAAAGCTTTGCACATTGGTGGTGCCGTTCTTCAGGCTAAGCAAGCGGTCCAGATTGTCATAAGCAAACTTGCGGGTCGCATTCGCGGTGGCATTGGTGCGTTCCGTGATTTGGGTGATGTTACCCATTACGTCGACGGTACTGTCTTCACTCAACCCGGTCGTACTGTTGTCACTGACTTTGTCGATATCGTAGTTTTGGTCATAGGCTTTGGTCAGCACACGACCATTGCCGAAGGTGAGTGTATTCAGCGGGCCAAACGGCAAATAGGTAACATTGCTGACCATCGTCACTTGTGCGGCTGCGGCGGTGGGCTTGGCAGATACACCCGTGATCTGGCCTTTGGCATTCCGCAGGTAAGTCACAATCGCGCCGCTTGGGTAAGTCATGGCAATCGTGCGATTGGCTGCGTTGTAAGTGCTACCCAGTGTGAGGTTCGGACCACTGGTAATGCTTTGTACTTTACGGACCGGTTGTCCCAAACGGTTATAGCAATAACGGGTACTGCCGGACTCGTCACGAATGCGCGCCAGACGACCGGTGGTGAAGGTTTCACCGACCTGGCAATCGGCCTGCGTGGTGTCGTAATCGAAGAACACATTCTGCGTTGCCGTTGGCACGGCCACCTGCGTCAAACGATTGGCGCTGTCGTAACTGTAGGTGCTGGTTTTGTTACGGGCATCGGTCTGGGTAAGGCGATTGCCGGCATTGTCATAGGTATAGCTGGTGCTGCCGGTATCGGGACTCGATAGCGCCGTCAAATCATTCAGGCCGTTATAGGTATAAACGGTATTGAGATTTTTAGGATCAATCACCTTGGTCAGATTGTCGCGAGCATCATATTCAAACTGCGTGGTGGCATTGATCTTGCCGACGCCCTGATCTTGAATGGTCTTGATCAGGCGATTTAATGGATCAACATCCTGATCGGTCACGCGGTTCAGGCCATCGGTAGTGGTATTGAGATTGTCGTTGGCATCGTAAGTCAGCGTCGACAAAGTCGCGCTTGCGGCATTCTTGCTGATCTGCAAACGGCCCAAGGTGTCATACACCCGGCTCAGGCTGCGCTTGACGGTGTTGCCGGGATCTTTGGTGGTCTCTACCGTGCGATTACCGGCATTATCGAGCGTATAAGTAATGCTGTTGTTCAGCGCATCGGTAACGCTGGTCAAGCGATGGGCGGCATCGTAGTTAAAGCTGACAAAATCGCCATCGGCCTGGATCACTTTCGTGACTTGACCGGTCAAATCATATTCCATGCGGGTAATGGCATCATCGGCTTCGGTCAAATCATCGGTACCGCGAATCTTCTTCGCCGTGAGCCAGCCACGGGCGTGATATTCCATATCGGTAATGACATTATTGGCATCCTTCATTTGCAAGGCACGGCCAGCACCGTCATACCGAGTGTATTCCGAGGTTTGATTCAGGGCATTGGTCACTTTCCACAGATCGCCTTTGCGATGCGGGCAAGTCGTGGGAGCCGTGGCGCATGTCACATCATCGGTTTGGTAATAGCCGAAGGTGCTGATATCGCTGACATCGGTACGCGGGCCATTGCTCGCAACCGCCAAACCGACAATCGGACAGGTGCCGGCAGTGACATCGGCCTGTTCGCAATAGGTGGTGATGCTTTGACGCACACCCACCGGAGCATTGGTGGCCGAGCCGCAGACATAGGCCATCGCGGTCGTATTGTTGGGATCAATCTGGCATACCGCCGTCGCTTGGCCACGGGTGTTATAGGCGTATTTTGTTCTTGATTCCAACACATTGGATGCGTTCAACACGCGGCGCTCGATCGGTACATTGAACGTCGAATGCCAATCGGTCTGTGTAGTGCGTTTAGTCGCCGCCTGATTGGCCGATTCGATTTTTTGCGTCAGCAAGCCGCGAGCATCGTAGTCAGTATCGGTAACAACACCGGCAGCATCGGAATATAAGTCAGCTCGACCTGCGGCATCAAAAGTAGTGGAAGTATTTGTTGTGGTACAGCCGACACAGCTGCGGGAAAGTCCTGTCATTTGGGCTTTCCCCAAAACAGGCGCAACGGTTAAATTACGTTTCTCGCCGAGCGGCGTAGTAACGACCGGCACTGTCGGAATTGTAAAGTCAACGATGTATTTGTCGATATTCGATGAAAGATACGTGCTGGTCGCACGTGATGAATCATCGTAAGTCGTGGAGGAATAACGCTGTGATTTTTCATCAATCACGCCAGTCAAAGCACCACTGCGTGTATACGAAGTACTGTAACCCGACTCGTTATAACGATAACCGATGCTGTTACCGCCAGGATACGTCACGTTGGCAAGATTTTTGGCGCCGTCATAACTAAAATCAATATATTGGCCGTCTGGCAGGTTCAAACGATTAATCTGACGTTGCGAATTGTAGGTAAAGCTTAATTCTCTGCCCTGGGGATCCCTCACTTTTTCAAGCAGACCGTTAACGTTATAAAACATTTCCTGTTTGAGCCCATCCTGATTCAAGATGGAGACCAATACACCTCTTGAATTGAATGATTCCAACGTTCCGTTTTTTGCCTGATAAGTCCAGCCTACGGTCTGACTCTGTGCATCAAGCAAGGAAGTAAGAACGCCTACATCTGGATTTTCACTCACCCAATTCAATCCTGACTTGGTAAACAAGATCATGTCACCATCTGGTCGCGTGACAAAAACTGAGGCCGCAGCAGTGCTGGAAACACCAAAACTAATGAATTGCGAATAGTTATGAACACGCATTTCACCAAGACCCAAAGGCAAAGTTGAACTGGCTCGGGGCGCTCCCAAACTGTTGTAATACCAACTAAAAGTCAGTGGGAACGCACCTTGTCCTTGGTACTCGACCTTATTCTCGAACTTGTTGCCTATTAATGCATTGATGGGGTCGCCGCATATACTGAAGTTATTTTTAGCTCCTGGAGATGCTGGGCAGGAGTCGCCTTTGTTGGAATCAGGAAGAATATGATTTGGGAAAGGCGGACATACATCAGGAAATTGACTTCCGCCTCCTGTAAACGGTCCTGTCACCTCGGAGTTAGGACAATAGCGATAGGGAATTGCCAAAGACGGATAACCCTGTCTTGGAACACCATTTGGAACCCCGTTGCACTCTAGTAAAAGGTAATAAGCCTGACCAGTAACAAAGTTGTATCCGCCTTGCCCTGGTTGCATCAAAGGCTCCACGCCATCCCAATGCCATTCTCTTATTGCTCCAGCCTGACCACATATTTCATTCGGCCAATGATCAATCCATTCGCTCAGAAATGCTTCTTCATAGCTTGAATAACGGGGGCCGTTATAAGGATCGGCATACCAATTGGAAACATTCCACCATTCAATAGGGGCATAGGATTGACTCTGCGCCTGCAAAGAACCGGCAAAGCAAAAGAATAGAATGGCAGCAAGTTTTTTCATGGCAGTTACCTGAAGGTCTTTAGAACAGCAAACGCATGTAGACAAACAAAAAGCACGGCTTTCGCCGTGCTCGAACGCCGTCATTCTACCTTCACAGGGCGTGAATTGGTAACAATTTGTGACATCTATCTCAAAATCAGTGAGACGCTTGTCACATAAGCCTTGTCGGAGATAATGATGTGGATATCCCGCCTCTGATGGCGACAATTGGCCTTGGCTTATGCCCACCCAAAGCACGTAATTCGACATATTCCCTACCAACGCGCACTGATATCCGCCTATGAAAACCGCATCCGGAAACAAAACCCCGCATTCTTCATTTCTTGGCTTTATTTTCCTGGCACTCATGCTTTTCGGCGGTGCATCGCAGGCAGCATGTACCTCGAATCCCGATGTCGCTAAGCTATACCCGGCTTTGGCCAAGTCCGACTGCAAGCTGGTTGATACCCAGCAATTTGGCAATGTCGCGATTCAAACCTATCAGGACTCGCTGATGCCGCAGGCTTCTGCCAAGGTATTCCGCGCGGCGATTGCCGAGGCCGCAGTAAAGGCGATGGCCTCTTACAGCAAGCTGAAGCCGGGCATTCAATACCATGCTTTAGAGTTCGTGATTTCACCGAAGGCCGAAATCGGCGGGGTCGCTGCAGTACCGTCGGTGGTGGACGTTTCCAATAGCGATATCTGCATCATCACCATCAATGGCGATATCAACTCCCTGACCATGGAAGGTGGCGGCAAGGCGGTCGACTTCACTGCCCTGTTTGGTGAAACATTCAAAAACACGATCGCACATGAAATCGGTCATTGTTTCCAGGACTGGAATTTTCCGGCTCAAAGTAAATTGAGCTCGGCACGTTGGTGGACTGAAGGCACGGTGATGTACCTCGCCGGCACCTTGTATCCGTTTGCAACGCCGAGTCAGGCGAGGATGGTGAAGGAATTCGACAAGATGTCGGCCACCACGCCACTGACCCAACTCAATTACCAGACCTATGTCTTCTTTTCCTGGCTGGGACAAAAGCGTGGTGCCAAAGCCATGTTCGATTTCATGGCCGCCATGCCGAAAGCCAATGGCGAAATGGCACAACGCAATGCATTGCTTGCCTATCTATCCCCGGAAGAAATGCAGAAGTTTGCCTACGATTACGTGGACGGAAAAATCAAGGGGCCGAAGATGGATGTGATCGGCAAACCCGATCTCGGCCAAATGCAACTGATCAGTGGCAGCACCGAGAAGAAATTCACCAGCAAGCCTTTCACGATCATGCGGGGTCAATTCACCATCAAGGACGGCGACTACGAAGTGAGCACCAGCTCAAGCGCAAAACCCGAAACCGCTTACAGCCACACTGCTTTTGCCTGGGGTGCGATGGACAAAGAAGTGGAGGCGGCCTGTTCGTCTCCACCTGTCTATCAATATGCTGCCTTCGTAACCGGCAGCAAGGACCTGACGGAAAACCTGAAAACGAAATTGCTGAAATCCAACAAGGAATGCAAAGCCTGCAGTGATCTGGGGCAACGCGATAAATGCGTGATCGGCCGCTGGATCATGGACGATGAATCGCTCGCCTCGTTCCTGCAGCTGGCATGGGACAATCAGACCGGCCCGCTGATTACCGGCGATGCGATCTTCGAATTCCTGGGCAATGGCCAGATGAAACTGACTTTCCAGAAATTGAAGATTGTCGTCTTCTATAAAGTTTCGCAGTCCACCGTCATCGTCAATGGAATCCAGAGTGGCACCTGGTCGAGTACCTCCGGAACGATGCGCTCTTGCCCGGTCAGCAATACCGTGATGCTGGATACAACAGTCCGAGTATTCGCCCCGATCGACATCACCACCAAACACATGATTCCCGGTCAGGCCGAAACCACTGATTTCCAGTATCAATGCAAAGGCAACACCATGACACTCTCGCACAACGATGCCAAAGTGAAGGGCAAGCAGGTGATCTGGCATTTATCGAGGGAGAAATGACCTACTGATGCACAATGAGGTCGGCGGCCACTCAATGCGCAATATCAATCACCAGTCGCGAGGGACCAGTCAGTGCCCTCGGGATGTATTCATTCTCGCGCATGATGCCAGCGACCCAGGTAACTTCACCCTCGAAGTCGCAGGTGCGCACCAATTCACGCAGGGCAATCTGGTTGCTGACACGGCGATTGGGACCGCTTGTCGCGATGCCTGAATCGGTATGCGCGCTCGCGCCGCGAAAAGTGATTTGCAGCCAGGCATTGCCGGCAACGGCGATTTGTTCACCACTTCCACAATCGGTCACCTGTTTCGGCTCGACGTATTTCACTTCCCACTCGGGTAATCCGGTATCACTGAATTCGAAAACAATTCTGTCCATACCTGCCTGTGCGCCAGTGCGAACTGCATTCAGGGTTTGCAAGGTTCCACCATTGGTATTGCCAACCACTGATATTCCTGTCGTTTGAGCGTTGCTGGCAGCTTCGCCGGGTTTCACTTCATCAGGCATCGCAGTCTGGTCATCGTTCGATACCGGAACCGAATCTTCGCGCTTGCCACAACCAGCACAGATCAAGGAAAGCAAAACAATGGAAATTCCCGCCACCTGTACTACCAGGTTGCGGGATTTTTTTTTGGCGTTGTTAATTGAAAAGCCGTTTTTTCTTCGCATGAAATATTTCCATTGCATATGCGTATCGTGGTGTTCAAACATTAGCTCGACGCATGGCAGGTTTCCGTGCGCTTTCGTACATTGCCAGCAACTTTGCCAGATGCATTTGTTTTAACACCAGATGCTTGGTTAAGCCCCAGGGACTACGACCACGCTGGTATTTGAAATCGATCCATTTCACTTTCGGGCTCGCGTGTCGAAAAGTTTCCCATAGCATCGGCATGTAATCGTTTTCCAGCACCAATCCGAAAATATGCCGGATGCTGATCCTGTCGGCATCGCCGCGAGGAGCCTTGTAGCTTATGTAAAGCGACTGGCGCCCGCATTTGCATCGGCGTCGTAGCAGTTTTTGATCCCAGCCGCTTGGCGCCAATTCGTCGAATATAAAAGCACCGATACTGCGCGAATTACACACGTTCAACCACGAAGGCCGGTCACCGCAAGAAGTGCATTGCCAGACATATTTAGCCATTGAGTAATTTTCCTTCACTCATGACATCAAGTTTTTTCAACGTACTTTTTAAGTCCCTCGAGCATTACGGTCCAGTTCTTCTCGGACTCCAAGCGGGATTTTTCGTCGGTATTATTGTCTTGCGTCAGCGTGACCTCGGTCCTGTCGGCACCATCGGCCAGATAGATCGTGACGGTGTGATAATTTTCCGGCACATCCGGCTTGCCTGACATCGGGCTGAAATGGCTGTACTGAAAAGTCTTTTCAGGCTCTATCTTCAGAATAACGCCTTTGTCTTCGTACTTCTTGCCATCGAACTCCCCTTTCCAGATTATCTCGCTGCCTTCGCGCCAGCCCGATTCAACATCGGCACCCATCATGTATTGTTTGATGGCGACGGGATTGACGAGCGCATCCCACACTTCCCGCTTGCTCGAATTGATGGAAATGGCGGCAGTAGCACTGGTATCGGGATGGGCGATCAAGGTTTCGATGTTCATGGGTATTTGTCCTCTGCTGGCAGGCATGATTGCCTGACACTGCTGGTCACTTATGTCTCAAATGCAAGCAGCTCACCGTGCGACAACACACCTATCGATCCTCTCAGCTCGAATACCTTCATGTGACGACTTGCTGACTGCATGAAAAACTAAGTGTGGCATCGCACGGAAGGCATTCGATCGCATTGATAGTTTGGATTCACGTCACATGCAAGATACACATCCTGCTTCGTGATCCCATCCATTCTTCAATGAGGTTTGTCATGAACACACAGTACCAAGATGAGTTGAACAACTCCCTGAATACGCCGGCATCCGCAACACCGGTCATCCGTACTGATCGCGTGGATATGATCACCGCTTTGTTCAATGACCGTGAAAGCGCAGATCGCGCTTACAACTCGGTTACGGAACGAGGCTATGATCAAAGCGAAGTCAATGTCGTGATGTCGGATGCGACACGTCAAAAACATTTCCAGGAAAACCCGATTACCTATAACGAACTCGGCAACAAGGCTGCCGACGGTGCGGGTATCGGTGGCGTCATTGGTGGAGCCATCGGTGCCGTTGCGGCTGCCGTTGCCGTTGTCGGTACCTCACTTGCCATTCCCGGACTCGGGATTGTCATAGCAGGCCCGGCCGTTGCAGCCATTGCCGGTCTCGGTGCAGGCGGCTTTACCGGCGGTGTCGTTGGCGCGCTAATCGGGCTGGGTATTCCGGAAGAACGCGTCAAACATTACCAATCCGGCATTGATGAAGGCGGCATCCTGATGGGTGTCAAACCGAAGTCGGACGAAGACGCAGCCCATTTCGAGAAGGAATGGAAAACCAATAACGGGCAACATGTCTATCGTTAAACCCATCTCTGCCGAATATTAGAAAAACGGGATCCAAGCGCGGCCTGCGATACTAGCGGGCCGCGCTTTTTTCCCGAATGGCATTGGTAATACTGGAAAAACATCGGCCATTTGGCTTATGGTGATGACATCTGAATTTGCACGATTCTTTTCGCATGAACAAATCACTCCTGATTTTTTGCCTGCTTGCATTTGCTACATTTGCGGCGCCGACCGATGCCGCCGAAACAGCTAATGCTGCAAAACCCGCAGCTCACATCATCTATCTGATACGTCACGGCCATTACGTGTCCGATCCTGCGATTGATGAAAAAATCGGACCCGGTATTTCCCCTATCGGTTCGGCGCAGGCCAATCTTGCCGGTGCACGCTTGGCCGGTCTGCCCGTAAAGTTCGACAACTATTATGTAAGTCCGATGCAACGCGCACGGGATACGGCAGCAGTGATTGGGCAGAATCTTCCCGGAAGCCAATTCAAGGTGATTGAAGACCTTGCGGAATGCACGCCACCGACGCATGACAAAAAAATCATGGCCGGAGAGAAGCCCGAAGATTTAGCCGCATGTACCGCTGCCTTGAATCGCGTGTTTGCCGATTATTTCAAACCTGCACAAGACCAATCCCGTACCGACTTGTTTGTTTGCCATGGCAATGTCATCCGCTCCCTCGTGGTTCGTGCGCTTGGAGTGGATCCCGATAGCTGGCTATCGCTGTCGGTAGGCCACGCCAGCATCACAAAAATTCGAATCGAGGCCGATGGTCGCTTCAAGGTCATCGCCGTCGGTGATGTCGGCCACTTGCCGCCCAATTTGCTGACTGGTGCAAGCGGCGATCCCGATCGCAGTCTCGCTATTCCGGCCTTGCCGTAAAATGGAAAGCCAATGAAAAAAATAGAAGATCTGCAGACTCCTCCGGCATCGGAACTCATCTCGAAAAGAATCGCCGATCTCGGGGATTGGCGCGGAAAAATCCTCGGTAGGATTCGCGAGCTTATCCATGAAGCAGATCCTCAGGTAATCGAGGAATGGAAATGGATGGGTACGCCGGTCTGGTCGCATGACGGAATTATCTGCACGGGTGAATCCTACAAGGACAAGATCAAGCTGACTTTCATTAAGGGTGCGTCCCTGAAAGATCCGAAAGGACTTTTCAATGCCAGTCTTGATGGAAATGCGCGACGTGCAATCGATATCCATCAGGATGAAGCAGTCGACGTGTCCGCGTTCAAGGCCTTAATCCACGAAGCGATCGCTCTGAATAGCGCAAAAAAATCAAAACCCGGAAAGAAAACGAAGTCCTGAAGGAATCGAAACTCCAGTACCAAGGTGCGGGATGTCTTGTTACCTCGAATGGGGACTGCTCAGGGTTTGGCCGTGTTGCGAAGCCGCTTTGTGAAACAGCACTGCCGATGTCAGCCACATGGCGCAGAAAAATATCCCCAGTGCTGCTGCTTCATAACCCCAGTTTGCCGCAGCCGCAATAACGCCGACCAAAGCTTGCGAATAGGCTGTTGCGACCATCGCACGCGACATTCCCCGTGGCCGGAAACGCGCAATCATCGCACCAATAAAACCGACAGCGAGTACGCCAGCAAACATCAGGTTCGGCGGATTGTTTTCATCACCGATGATGCCGATGGCAAGATTCAGCCAAACAAGAATAAACGACGCCACGAGAGCAATACCAAAGGCGGCGCGATAGGCAATATTGCTACTCAACCACACCGCGAATTCATAGGTACAGCAAGCGGTCAGCAGCATGAAACCCATGACTGCGAAATCGGAACCGTTCCAATTCACTTCGCTGCTGAACTGCATCGCGACCAGAGGCGCTAGCAACAGAAATGCCGCAATGCCCCACACCACTCTCCGCATCGTATTGCCGCGCCGACCATTTCCGCTATCGGAACCCTGCATCGTGTTTCGCGTCAGTGCCTGCATGATCTCGCCCCGCTCTTTGTGATGGTGCGATCATCTTCCAACAGGCAAGTGAAAACAGAATGTGGGCTTTGTGTGGCGAACGTGAAGCCTGTATCGGACCTGTGCCCGACCTAGCTTGTTTCCTGAGATTGGTTTTCCGCCCGTGCCACGCGACTGGTCACCGTCAAGTCGGCGGTCACGTTTCCGAGCGTGGCGAAAATGTCCGGAATCACATCCACCGCCACCAGCAAACCCAGGGCATCCACCGGCAATCCTGCCGATTGCACTACCGGCAAGTTGGTACCCATGAAAATGGCAGAACCTGGTAAACCGACCGAACCGATTGATATCAATACCGACAGACCGACACACACGGTCAAGGTAGCGAGCGGCAAATCGATGCCATAAGCCCAGGCAATGAAAGACACCACGCCCAGATATTGAACCGGGCTGGTAATGCGAAAGAGTGAAACGGCCAAGGGCAATACCAGTCCCGTCACCTGATTCGGATAACCCAGTGCCTGTGAGCTGTTCACCATCGCAGGCAAGGTGGCAACCGACGATTGCGTGCTCATCGCAATCACCTGCGCCGGCAGAATTGCCTTCGCGTATCGCATCAAGGCTTCGCCTTTTCCGAAACTCGCCACCGCATACAGAATCGCCGTGATACTCAAATACAGCAGGCATAACATCAGGATATAAATGCCAAGCGCCTTGATGATCCCGCCGCCCGCCTGCGCACTCAGCGGCATTATCAGCGCGAACACGCCCAGTGGCCCGACCCACAATACCCAGTTCACCATCTGGATGATGGT
>Ga0209480_10000905_pt1 | contig 22724 bp, 22 predicted proteins | sample JI61114C2DNA_FD_187501 | JGI IMG/M metagenome (GOLD analysis project Ga0209480, IMG submission 187501) | Wastewater effluent complex algal communities from Wisconsin, to seasonally profile nutrient transformation and Carbon sequestration -... | ecosystem: Engineered > WWTP > Effluent > Algae... | reverse complement strand
ATTACTGACTTTGTGAGCGCTGCAAAAAATAATGATTTTGAACTCGTAAAGATTAACGAATACTTCGACGATAACAACAGGAATAATATTCCTAGAATCTTAACGATGTTGTTCAAGAAAAAAAAAGTTCCTTAGTTTAGCACTCTATTAAAATATACGATGGAAGAAAATTATGTATTTCCCTATTACATGTATACCTCAATTCTTTCGGAGTATATCTCTCCCGAAACCCTTGATCAAATCCCGCTTTTTAGGATTGCTGAAGATTTATTAAATATTTTAAACAGTGAAAAACAAATCAAACTCACCCAAACGGGGGCTTTACCTGTTAAAGTAGTAGTTGAGTTGTATAATAAAAAATACATTGAAAGTGACTTGATAGAATTGGGATATTCCAAACTCTCCAGAGAGGAAGACAGTATTGCAATCAGAACGGCAAAAGAAACTATACTTATGTCAGGACTAGTAAAAAAAATTCATGGCAAACTCACACTAACCAAAACAGGCATAAAACTGTTAGAAAAAAATGACCGCTTAGCCATTTTTAAAAAATTCTTTCTTGCTTTTACAGAAAAATTTGAGTGGAGTTACAATGATTATTATCCTGAATTTAGAATTGGTCAAGCAGAATGGGAGTATTCAATATTATTATTAAACTTTTTTGGCGACCAGTTATTGCCGGCTGAATTTTATGCCAAAAAATATGCATATCGCTTCCCAAATTTTATTAATGTATTCCCAGAAGAATACTTTACAACTCCAATAGAACAATATTACAATTGCTATATAGTAAGAACTTTTGAGCGATTTTTTGCTTGGTTTGGTTTCGTGAAGACTATCACAACAACAAATGAAAAAAAATTACGAAACAGAGATTTATTATATAAGAAGTCGGACATTTTAGATAAAGTATTTGAACTACCAGAAATAAATCCTGCTTTTAATTTTTCGCTTAATTAATCTTAGAATGCTCCAACTCTCCATAATCACCCATTCAATCACCCAAACTGAAGCCACGGCTTTGGCCAAAACAATGCAATCCCAATTAGGCCCTACAACAACTATCCTATCTATCCACCCATATCACAAATTCCCTGACAGTTACAGCATTAATCTCGAAACCATCGTTCCGCCAGATAACCCGGCAGCTATAATCCACCAAGCCATAGCCTTAGCCTACCAAATAGTTTCACCTTGGCTAATGTATTACGATAGCGACCTTGAAAAAATTGAATTAATATACAACGAGTCAGACCAAACCCAAAAGCGCCACCCAGCATTTGAAAAAATCAGATGGGGACAGATAAGCTATTAGTAAAATCCTATTATCTTTGATAGTATCATATGATACTATCAAATGAAACCACCATATACCATTAATGCTCCAATAATTCAATTAATTTCAGCTATTTCCCAAAAAATTGGAGAAATCAACAGTTCGCTTTTAATTAAACAAGCGCCTGCATTACGTAAGCGAAATCGAATTAGAACCATACAAGCTTCATTGGCTATTGAAGGCAATACTTTGTCTATTGATCAGATTACCGCCATCATCGAAAACAAAAAGGTTATAGGGCCGGTTAAAGACATTAAAGAAGTTACGAATGCAGTAGCCGTTTATAATCAAATACACCAACTAAAACCGAATTCAGAAAAGTCATTCTTATCAGCACACAATATTTTGATGCACGGACTTATTCCTCAGTCGGGGCAATATAGAAAAACAGGAGTTGGCATAGTTAAGGGAGATCAATTAGCACATGTTGCTCCTCCTGCAAAGAATATTCCCTATTTAATGAAAGACCTATTTCATTATCTAAAAACAAGTGATGACCATATATTCATTAAAAGTTGTGTATTCCATTACGAGATGGAATTTATACACCCATTTGCTGACGGAAATGGCAGAATGGGAAGGCTTTGGCAAACGCTTTTACTTTTGAAAGAATTTCCCTTATTTGAATTTCTACCTTTTGAAACATTAATAAGTAAAAATCAGAAAGCCTATTATAAAGCACTCGCTAATAGCGACAAATCAGGCGAGTCAACCCAGTTCATCACTTTTATACTTACCACCATCAATACTTCTCTTGATGAATTACTTAAAGAAAGAATTGGCCCAGTATCAAGTGAAGACAGAATAAAAATTTTCTTAGACATATTTGTAAATGAATTTTCTCGAAAAGACTATTTGAATTATTTCAAAACCATTTCAACTGCAACAGCCAGTAGAGATTTAAACAAAGCGGTAAAAGAAGAACTAATTTTAAAGATTGGAGATAAAAACAATACTACCTATAAACGACTCAATACACAAAACAGCTCAATTCATTAACAATGGTAATGCGGTAAATACAAGTGCTAAACCGACTGGATTGAATATTCTACTAATTGGGAACAATGATAGAGGCACCCTTAACTCAGAATTTTATTTACGTTATAAAGTAAACCAAAAATTAGGCTTAAAACTGGCCGTGCAACATTTCTTTACAGAGTTAACAACAGCAACTAAGGTTCAAAACACCCCTATTCAAAATGATCGGTTCCGAAATATTTCCAACTTAGTGGCTGTTGGGGTAGCTTATCATTTTTAATTTGTATTAATTAGAACCATTTCTTTGTTTACATTGTAACTGATTTCAAACTCCTACAATGTCAGGTGCATTACCAAACGAAGCAACTTCGTACCAAAACAAAATGGTACTGATCAGGAATTATCATTTATTCTCTAAAATAAGTGAAGAAGAATACGAATCACTGAATATTGTGCATCATTTTTTGGAAGCCAAAAAAGGGGAATACATCTATTTTGAAGCTGAATATTTGCCAGGGTACACAAGACCGATATTAGCCTTTGTGCATTTAATGTAGACAGCTTCCAAAATCTGCTAAGTAAAAACAACCACCTAGCCATTTCATTTTGCAAACAGGTAGGCAACAAATTGAGAAAAGTAGAAAGCAGGTTGTTGAATATGCTCAATGGAGACGTTAAATCAAGGCTTTTATGCTTTTTCAAAGAATTGATTCAATCCAATTCAATCGAAAACAGATTATTATACCAGATATCAGAGAACTATAGATTTTATCAAATTAACGAAGGATATACGCTTTATTGATTTTATCCAATTTGGGAAACTGTTTCATAAATAATGCAGGGTATTTTTGCAATGTATCGAGTTTACTCATGGTCTTGCCTTCATATCCTGCATATAAAGAATCAACCACTTCCATTCCTTTAATCACTTTTCCAAAAGGTGGATATCCTTTTACACCATTAGCCATCACGGTATCTAATCGTGCATTGTCATTTAAATTAATAAACAAAGTACTTCCCCTGGTTTCTTTACCACTTCTTGCATAGCTCATATACCCCCTTAAATTACTTTGAACAACTGGCTCATCGGGTAATTTGTAGGGCCTCCATTTAGGAAAAACAGTAGTATCATTATTACCCCATTGTACTACAAATTTGGGTACCACTCTATAAAACAGGGTACCATTATAAAACCGATGCTTAACCGTTTGATAAAACCGATCAGCCGCTAATGGAGACCAAGACCGAGTAATTTCAACATCAAAAACGCCCTTAGTAGTTTCGAATCGGGCAATATAATTAGAAGGCGATTCTTCTTTTAACCATTTTTGTTTAAAACTAGACCTAGCACATCCAAATAAAAGCATTGCAAAAACAAGTGAACGAAAAAAAATATTTCCAGCGCGTTTCATAGCTATTTTGGGTCATTCAGGAGGTTAAAGGCATATCAAATATAGGCGTTTGATGCAATAAAAAAAGCCCCGAGTAAACTCGAGGCTTTGAGAATAACACAAATAAAATTTATTTTAAGTCGAAACGGTCTAGGTTCATTACTTTGTTCCAAGCTGCAACAAAGTCTTTAACCATTTTCTCTTGTCCACCTGTATAAGTATACAATTCTGCTAATGCTCTTAATTCAGAATTAGATCCAAATACTAAGTCTACGCGTGTACCAGTCCATTTAACTGCACCAGTTTTACGATCACGTGCTTCAAAAGTATCTTTATGGTCATTAGTAGGTGCCCAAGTTTGACTTACATCTAACAAGTTCACAAAGAAATCATTGGTTAACACTTCTGGTTGATGGGTAAATACTCCATGCTTACTATTATTAGAGTTAGCATTCAATACACGCAAGCCACCTACTAACACGGTCATTTCGGGAGCTGTTAGCGTAAGCAATTGTGCTTTATCTACTAATAAATCTTCTGCTGAAACAGTATAACGAGTTTTAGCGTAATTGCGGAATCCATCAGCAATAGGCTCTAAAACAGCGAAAGATTCTACATCTGTTTGCTCTTGAGAAGCATCGGTTCTACCAGGTGTAAATGGAACAGTGATAGTATGTCCAGCTGCTTTGGCTGCTTTTTCAATAGCAGCACAACCACCCAACACAATCAAATCTGCCATTGATACTTGTTTATCACCAGCAGTTGCATTGAATGCTTTTTGAACGCCTTCTAATGCGTCTAATACTTTAGACAACTGAGCGGGATCATTGGCAGCCCAATATTTCTGCGGAGTCAAACGAATGCGTCCACCATTAGCACCACCACGCTTGTCTGATCCACGGAAAGTAGATGCAGAAGCCCATGCTGCAGATACCAATTCAGACACAGATAAACCTGTAGCTAAAATTTGGGCTTTTAATGCGTCAATATCAGCAGCATCAATCATTTTATATGTTGCCGCAGGAATTGGATCTTGCCAGATTAATTCTTCAGCAGGCACTTCAGGTCCTAAATACAAAGCTTTAGGTCCCATATCACGATGTGTTAATTTAAACCATGCTCTTGCAAATGCATCTGCAAACAAATCGGGATTTTCATAAAACTTACGAGAGATCTTTTCGTAGGCAGGATCAACTCTTAAAGCCAAATCAGAAGTAAGCATGAAAGGCGCGTGCTTCTTATTGGGGTTATGTGCGTCAGGTACAGTTCCTTCTCCACCATTGTTCTTAGGCTTCCACTGATGTGCACCTGCTGGGCTCTTAGTTAATTCCCACTCAAAACCAAATAGGTTCTCAAAATAGTTGTTGCTCCATTTGGTTGGAGTGGTGGTCCAAGCACCTTCTAATCCACTGGTGATGGTATATTCACCATTACCGGTACCGAAAGTATTTTTCCATCCCAATCCTTGTTCTTCCAATCCAGCAGCTGCAGGCTCTGGACCTACATACTTACCAGGATCAGCAGCGCCATGGGTTTTTCCAAAAGTATGTCCACCTGCAATCAATGCTACAGTTTCTTCATCGTTCATGGCCATACGAGCAAATGTTTCACGGATATCACGTGCTGAAGCCAATGGATCAGGATTTCCGTTAGGTCCTTCTGGATTTACATAAATCAATCCCATTTGTACTGCAGCCAATGGATTCTCTAAATCACGATCTCCACTGTAACGCTTATCTCCTAACCACTCACGCTCTGAACCCCAGTATACATCTTCTTCTGGCTCCCAAACATCTGCACGGCCACCACCAAATCCAAAGGTTTTAAAGCCCATAGATTCTAAAGCCACATTACCGGTCAAAACCATTAAATCGGCCCAAGATAATTTGTTACCATACTTCTGCTTAATTGGCAATAACAACAAACGAGCTTTATCTAAATTGGTATTATCAGGCCAGCTATTCAATGGCGCAAAACGCAATGTACCAGCACCAGCTCCACCTCTACCGTCTCCAGTTCTGTATGTACCAGCAGCATGCCATGCCATACGAATAAAGAAAGGACCATAATGTCCATAATCCGCAGGCCACCAATCTTGTGAATTGGTCATTAAATCAGTTAAGTCTTTTTTTACTGCAGCTAAATCCAAGGACTTAAATTCTTCCGCATAATTAAATGAAGCGTCCATTGGATTAGACAACATAGAATTTTGACGAAGAATATTTAACTTCAATTGATTAGGCCACCAGTCACGGTTTCTGGTACCACCACCAGCTGATTGTACGGCTTTAGCAGTAGCGCCTGTAAAAGGACACTTGGCTTCAGCACCTGCATTCATTGGGTTATTTTCCATATCTATATTGTGTTTTTTATGGTTTAAAAAGAGTTGCAAAGGTACACCCAAACAACAATACTTAAAACAACATTAAAACGGCTTTGTTCAATAAAAAAAGCTGCATTTCTGCAGCTTTTTCAACGAATATAAGTTTATGCTTATTTATTGTAAATCTTATCTACTGTTCTGTATCCGGCTCCGGAATTGGAATACCAATCTTTATTGCTGGTTCCACCACTTTTAGCCCAATCTAAGAAACGCAGGTATGCTTCACTAAAGGCAGCTCCTTCAATAGGATAGGCCAATGTCTCAGCAAAATTCAACGCCCATGGATAATTGTCTTTAGAAACATAATAGCGACTGGATCCTGGCTTGGAGTCATCATTCCCGGTTCCAAACAATTTAGTGTCGGCTAAATCGGTTGGCGCAAATCCAGGCAAATGCACTTCATATCCCCTTCTCTGGTTGCTGATCAGGAATGGATTGCTGTTTGCAATATTTAAAGTTGAAGGAGAAACAGGGCTATTAAACTGAATTAACACTGAAACAGGAGTACCTGTAGTCTTATCCATATCAACACGGGTATTTACGAAAACTGCGCCATTAGGATATTTCAATACCGCGTACATATTGTCGATGGGTATAATAACTGCTCTGGATTGACCTGCTTCTGTACCATTGGCATTAAATTTAGCCAGGCCAGTTGCTACATTTTGTCCACTAACCGATTTTATTAAACTGGGCGCAAAGGAAAACTGCACACCAAAACCATTCTGATACGAAGCACCATTGGCCAGTGGATTAAAATCGGCCGTCATTTCAACCACATTATTTTGTGCATTAGAAACCATGGTATAGCGGTAGCCAATCACCATATCGTTCATATCGTAGTCACCTGCAAATGGAAACAAATCTTCAAAAGCAAGTGTGCCCCAGTTAGTTTCAGAAGGATAATAGCTTATAAAGGCCTTGGTTGGATCATTTGGAAACTGATCCAATTCGTCCAATACTCCATCTCCATCTGCATCCAATGTTTTTTCAGCTTCCTGCACACCCTTGGTATCAATAGCGGTGATTGGGTTAGAAGTTGCATACACAATTAAATCATTAAAATCCTGATCGCAATCTCTACTATCTCTTTTAATGTCTTCAAAACCTATTAAAAAAGTATTCTTGTACTGTAAAAACACATTGTGTTTGCGCAAATCAGCGTTGGATTCCGGATTCAGATTAGCATCAGAGAAAAGAGCCGTTGCACCAACACTTACATCTTTGCCATTCCATGCATTCTGGAACAATACCAAACCAATCGTAGTTCCGGCTTTGAATGTTCCCAATTTAACTTTATCACCAGAAACCATTTCACCACTACTGCCTTTTAAACTGGCATTAGGATAAATGAAATTAATTTCAGTGATATCCGCTAAAGAAGTAGGCGGAGTCTTGGTATCATAGGTATAAAAACCCAATGCATTTCTGTAACCAGCTCCTTCATGAACAAATGTAATCCACACTTCGGCATCTTCCCTTACATTGATATTGGTAGTAGCATCATTGGCAATATATTCCGGATGTACATCTGGAACTTTTTTCTGTTCAGGCAATGAGGCATTGATGGTGTTTAACATGTCAACTCCAATTTCATCACCAGGTGTTTCCAAATTATTGGGCCTACCATTGCTATTATACGTTCCTAGATAAGAAAACTTGGTATTGGTCTTTACCCCATTGATATCCATGCTAACCATGCCCCCATTAGAACTGGCAGCAGAACGGATAACATTCGCCGCGTTGGCAGGACCACCGTTGGATTGCAATACACCAACAATATTTCCAGAATAGCCATTAGCACCTCCAATAGTGCAGTTCAGTGTATTATCGCTAGTAGTTACTAGTACATTTTGAATCAATCCTAAATAATTAGCATCCACCACAACCGTATCCATATAGGCAGACATACTCGCCTTTGCATCAAGAACTCCCTGTGCGTTGGTTACTCCTTTAAAGATCAACTGCCCTCTTACTCCTTTATTTAAACTATAAATAGAAACAGGAACACCTGAAATCGCTTTGTTTCGATTGGTTAAAGCAGTAATGGAAACTGTTACATCTTTAGTAGTAATGTAATTGAATCCATCCGGAGCAATCTTATTAGCGGGATTGGCGGGTGGATTATTTGGATCGGTTTCCGCCACTTTTTTACAAGAGGCAATTCCTAAAAGCACCAATAAAAAAACGGGAAGTGAAGCTTTGCTTAACATATGAAAGGGTTTAATAAACGGAACCAATAAGTTAAAACTGAAGTACGAATCGGGTGCCAGAAAGCACTTACCAAAATCACCCCAAATGGGTACAGGAGGAATAACTTTTTTGCATAACAAAGATAAATTATATCAAATAACAATATTTAATTATCGTATTAAACTAGTATGATTTTCATCATATTTGTGATAAATACAAACTGGTTTGTACCAGAATCTCCCTTCTGCAACAATATTCACTGCCATGGTCAAATACCTCTTCACTTTTCTTCTTATCTCCTTTATTCAACATAAGGCGATGGCACAGAAGAGAACACCTAAAATTGTTTTCATAATTGCAGATGGAATCCCAGCAGAATTGATAGAAAAATCGGCAGCACCCAACTTTCACCGAATTGTCTCCAAAGGATTGTTTAAAAGGGCTTTTGTTGGGGGGATTAAAAACGCTTACAATCAGACCCCCACTATTTCTGCACCGGGCTACAACAATCTCATTACAGGCACCTGGGCAAACAAACACAATGTGGTAGACAACAATATCAAAAAACCGAATTATTCCTACTATACCCTTTTCAGATTTTTAAAAGAACAATACCCGCAAAAAACCATTGCCATTTTTTCAACCTGGCAAGACAATCGGACCAAATTAATCGGGGAAGGACTAGAAGCAACAGGACTTATAAAAATAGATTATGCATTTGACGGCTATGAATTAGATACGATTCAATTTCCTCACGATAAACAAGCGAATTACACTCACTTCATTGATGAGAAAGTAATAGCTAAAGCAGACAGTACCATTCGTGCTGTTGCACCTGACTTATCTTGGATTTATTTACAACATACCGACGATATAGGACATCGTTTTGGCTACAGCCCACAACTAGAAAAAGCGATAGACCTTTTAGATATACAAATGGGTAAAATTTGGGAAGCCATTCAATACCGCGAGAAAAACTTTAAAGAAAATTGGTTGATCATTATTACCACCGACCATGGAAGAGATGCTGCTACTGGCAAAAATCATGGCGGCCAATCCGATGCAGAAAGAACCACTTGGATGATTGCAAACAATAAAAATACCAATGCCTATTTTCAACAAAACATACCTGCCATAGTAGATATTCTTCCTACTATGGCAAGGTTTCAAAAAATCAAAATACCAACAAGAAATGAGTATGAATTAGATGGTGTTCCAATAATTGGCCCGGTCTCTTTGTCTCATCCTACTATTGAAAAAAAAGAAGACAGTTTGATTATACATTGGAATGCTTACGAGCAAAATACCAACGTCAAGATCTTGATCAGCTACACCAATTTGTTTAAAGAAGGGAAAGTAGATGCGTATGAAAAATTGGGTAGCATTCGGGTAAAAGAAAAACGTTTTGCTTTCAAGTTGCCTTTAAACACCTCATTCGCTAAAATCATTTTAGTTGGAAAACACAATAGCATCAATACCCAATGGGCTAACAGGGTTCAAGTAATCAAATAAAAGCAATACTTATGCTATCGAATATTATGCAAATACTCACTGCCTACTTTTCCGTAATTGTCGTTTAAATGTGCGGTAACCAATGCGTTTACTACCCTTGGTTCTTTTTGCGAACTATGTCTTTTAATAATGGCTACTTGTTGATTAATTACACTCAATGGAGCAACAACAGGAACAAACTCAGCCAATACATCGTTTTTTAATACCCCGTATTCAAAGTGTTGGTAACAAAATTTTACGCGTTGCCCTTCGGTTAACTGATCGGCATCACTAATGACGGTTTGATTAAAATAAATTCCTCTATCTGATGCGGGTATTTTTCTTACAATACTTGTACCCGCTTTATCCCATTGCAAATAGAAAAAATTTTGTGCATCTAGCTTATAAAATGGAATAATTTTTAGAGGCAACCCTGTTACCAATAAAACGCGGTAATTGGTTTCGGGTGAATGAAAATAAGTTCGAGGATTATAGCCTTCATAATTCAAAGGTCTCGATACAATTTTATACTCACTCGATATAGGAACCACCTGGTCTTTTACGGTTAAATCTTTTCCTGCAGACTTTGGTGTAATTTCTATTCTTCCCCTTTTAGCATGTATCAATACCAATTTAGAATTGGCATCTTTTAATTGAACTTTGTCGGTAGACTTAAGCATATCTCCCATGCGGAGCCCTCTACTCGTTACAGTATTGATTGCACCCCCTTTCACATATACAACATAAAAAGGGTCTTCTTGCATGAAGCTTGAACCCATCACCAATATCAATAATGCAAACAATATTTTTTTCATCACTAACAAATTTTCTTACTACGAATTTACAACTTAACGCATTGTGGCTGTTCCACCTCTATGGGCTTGCCCAAATTGGAATGCTTGCACTTTTACGGGTTGATTGCTTTCCAATTCTACTTTAAAGATATAATCATAATCGTCATCACTCAAGGCTTTAACAGGTCGTTGGCCTCCGAGGGCTTCAATAGTTTCTAGTACCGTATTAGAATGCCCAATCAATAAAATGGTTTTGCCCTTTGCAGTTGCCATGAATTGAGTGGGTAATTCCGCCAAATTTCTTGGATTGTATATTTCAATGGGCGCAGTAAAATGTGCTGCTGTTTGCCTGGTCCTTTTGGTATCAGTTGAAAATATCATGGCAATTGGCTCCTTTTTGAGGTAAGCTGCCAAATCCAATGCTCTTTGTTTTCCCATGGCATTTAAATCTGGATTGGCCCTTGTTGCAAATGCTGTGTCTTTTTCGGCGTGACGAACAATCCAAACAGTGGTGGTTTGAGCGGCGGCTATGCTCCATCCGAAAAATAAAAACACCAGGCTGGCTATCCCTTTTATTATTTGCATTGATTTCATTTTGATCATTTTGTTTGTTTCTTTTTAAAATTCCGCAAAAACCCGCAGATCACCCTGATTATACATCGAGTTACTGCAAGTTCTTGCAAAACAGCAATTTATTCATTAAATATAATTAAACTTGCACCTAAACAAGTCATTTATTATGTGTGGAATTGTTGGTTATATAGGGCCAAGAGAGGCCTATCCTATTGTATTAAAGGGGCTGAAAAGGTTGGAGTACCGCGGTTACGATAGTTCTGGTGTTGCTTTATTGCACAATCATCATATTAACGTTTACAAGAAAAAAGGTAAAGTGGCCGAACTAGAAGAAGCCACTATTGGTCAAGACGTGCACGCACATATTGGCATTGGTCATACCCGTTGGGCTACCCATGGTGAACCCAGCGACAGAAACGCGCACCCGCACCAATCTCAAAGTGGTGAATTGGCCATGATTCACAATGGCATCATTGAGAACTACACCCAAATTAAAAAGGAATTAGAATCGAAGGGATACCATTTTAAAAGTGATACTGATACCGAAGTATTGTTGAATTTTATTGAAGACATCAAAATCAATAACAACTGTACCCTTGAAGAAGCACTGCGCATTGCATTGAAAAGAATTGTTGGTGCGTATTGCATTTTATTGATTTCGAAAGACGAACCCGATACCATTATTGCTGCTCGCAAAGGAAGTCCCTTAGTAATTGGCATTGGTAAGGGCGAACATTTTTTAGCGAGTGATGCTTCTCCTATTATTGAATATACCAAAGAAGTGGTGTATGTGAATGACTATGAAATTGCCATTGTTAAGCCCGATGAATTAATCTTAAAGAACTTAGGCAATGAAAAGCAAACCCCTTTTATTACCAAACTAGATATGGAATTAGCTGCCATTGAAAAAGGCGGTTATGATCATTTCATGCTCAAAGAAATTCATGAGCAACCCAATACCATTCACGATTGTTTAAGAGGTCGTTTATTGCCACAGAGTTTGCAAATCATGATGGGTGGTATCGAAAATAATATGGAAGCATTCATTAATGCCAATCGCATTATGATTGTTGCTTGTGGTACCAGCTGGCACGCAGGTTTAGTGGCTGAATATTTAATTGAAGAGTTTTGTAGAATACCGGTTGAAGTTGAATATGCTTCTGAGTTCCGCTACAGAAATCCAGTCATTCATAAAGGCGATGTAATCATTGCTATTTCTCAAAGTGGTGAAACCGCTGATACCTTGGTTGCTTTAGAAAGTGCCAAAGAAAAAGGCGCATTTATTTTTGGTGTGGTGAATGCAGTAGGCAGTAGTATTGCTCGTTTAAGTCATGCAGGTGCTTACACCCATAGTGGCCCTGAAATTGGGGTGGCTAGTACCAAAGCATTCACAGGTCAATTGGCGGTACTCATGATGATGGCGTTGAAAATTGGTTATGCAAAAGGCACTTTATCAAAAGAGCGTTACACGCAATTGATGCACGATCTAGAGTCTATTCCAGAAAAAATAAAAGAGATTTTAGCAGACACTTCCAATATTGAGCGCATTGCAGAAAAATACAAAGACGCTGCAGACTTTTTGTTCTTAGGTAGAGGGTACAATTTCCCTGTTGCTTTAGAAGGTGCATTAAAACTAAAAGAGATTTCTTATATACATGCGGAAGGATATCCAGCTGCTGAAATGAAGCATGGTCCTATTGCCTTGGTAGATGAACATCTGCCTGTGGTTTTTGTAGCCACCAAGGATTCTTATTATGAAAAAATTGTTTCGAACGTGCAGGAAATCAAAGCCAGAAAAGGTAAAGTGGTTGCTGTTGCTACCATTGGCGATGAAGTCATTCCTGGCATGGCCGACGATGTAATGTTTGTGCCTGATGCAGACGAAGCAATTGCCCCCCTATTAAGTGTAGTTCCCCTCCAGCTACTCAGCTATTATGTTGGCCTTTACAAAGGGCTTGACGTAGATAAGCCTAGAAATTTAGCTAAGAGTGTAACTGTAGAATAATTCATTATGGCGCAAAATAATATTACCAAGACCCCCCTTGAAGCATTAGGTTACGGATTCATTAAAGACCATCATATACCAAAGGGTAAGGACGAATATTATCTGCGCAATATGCAGATGCGAAATGGTATTCATTACCGAACCTTAACTGCTTACGAAATTGAGCAGTTGGTTCGCAATGGCAATACCACCGATAACTGGAACCATATTTTGGTTTCGGATTCCTTTAATCCGGACCTAGTAAAGAATTGTAAATTTCATGGCTTAGTGAGGATTGGAAAACTAGAACCCATTTGTTTGGGTTTTAGCGATTTAAAAACCCCTGTAGGCTTATATAATTCTACCATTATTAGTTGTGATTTTGGCGACAATGTAGTCATCAATAATGTGAACTATTTGTCTCATTATATTATTGGCAGCGAAGCCATTATTACCAATGTGAACGAATTGGTTACCACCAATCATTCCAAATTTGGAAATGGAATTATTAAGGCGGATGAAAAAGAAGAAGTAAGAATTTGGTTAGAGCTCTGCAATGAAAATACAGGACGAAAAGTATTGCCTTTTGATGGCATGTTGCCTGGGGATGCTTTTTTGTGGAGTCGATTTAGAGACGACAAAGTGTTACAAACTAAACTCATTGAGTTTACTGAAAAAAAGTTCAATAATAAACGTGGCTATTACGGCAAAGTGGGTGATAGAACAGTGATCAAGAATTGTAATATCATCAAAGATGTGTGGGTAGGCTCCGACGCTTATTTTAAAGGAGCCAACAAATTAAAAAACCTCACAGTGAATTCTGGCCCAGAAGGCAGAACACAAATTGGGGAGGGTTGCGAAATGGTAAATGGCACTATTGGCTTAGGTTGCAGAATTTTCTATGGCGTTAAAGCGGTTCGCTTTATCATGGCCGATCATTCTCAATTAAAATATGGTGCGCGTTTAATTAACTCTTACTTAGGTCAAAACGCAACCATTTCTTGTTGCGAAGTATTGAACTCGCTGATTTTTCCTGCGCATGAGCAACACCACAACAATTCTTTTTTGTGCGCAGCTTTAGTGATGGGTCAAAGTAATATTGCTGCGGGTGCTACCATTGGATCTAACCACAATAGCCGAAGCGCAGACGGTGAAATCATTATGGGGCGTGGATTTTGGCCGGGTTTATGTGTTAGCTTAAAGCACAATTCCATCTTTGCTTCTTTTACCATGATTAATAAGGGAGATTATCCTGCGGAATTAAATATACCCATCCCCTTCTGCTTAATCAGCAATGATACCAAAAATGACCAGCTAACCATTATGCCTGCTTATTGGTTCTTATACAATATGTACGCCTTGGCAAGAAATGCTTGGAAATATGCACATCGAGACAAACGTTTTGATAAAACGCAGGAGCTCGAATACAATTATTTAGCCCCTGATAGCATCAATGAAATTTTTACTGCAATAGAAAAATTAGAATTGTATACAGGTAAAGCGTATTTGCGTTCTGAAAAAAAATCGGATACAGATTTAGCAGAAGCGCTTTCAGTGGGTAAACTTTTACTAAAGAGTAACAATAAATTAGTAGACAGTTTATTCATTACGGCTGACGATATTGAAAACAGCAAAAGAAAAACAGTACTCGTAAAAGTTAGACAGGCTTACAAAGTTTTTGAAGACGTGTTGTTATTCTACGGAGTAAAAGAATTGATTGGTTTCATTAAAACCAATGGCCCTACTAGTTTAGCTGAATTGCGCAAACAATTGCCCAGCAAGCTTTCTCGCGACAAATGGATTAATCTTGGAGGGCAATTAATGCCAGAAGCAGATTTAACCGAGTTACGCAAGAAAATCAATACAGGCAAAATAAAAGGTTGGGACGACTTGCATGCTCAATATGCCATTAAAGGCAGTTTATATGACAACCAAAAATGTGCACATGGATTGGCCACACTAAAAGAAATCACTGGTCTTCCTTTAAATAAATTAGACGAACACCAATTAAGTCATTTGTTCAATAGTGCCATTGCTACCATGGAATGGATTACCAAAGGCATTCACGATTCTAGAGCAAAAGATTACAGCAACCCTTTTAGGAAAATGGTGTACGAAAGCTTTGCAGAAATGAATGAAGTAGTAGGTAAGTTAGAAGACAATAGTTTCATAAAAGAACAAATAATGGAACTGAAATCTTTCAAGAAAGAAATCAGTTCCTTAAAAAAGCAATTGGGGGTTTAGAATTTTAATCCTACACCTAATTGAACTTGTTGATTGGTCCATTTTTGTTGGTCAGAAAAATCATTGATATTCTGCAAGCCAACATTGTAACGACCATACACCCTTAATACTTTTAAATTTACCTGCGCACCTAGCACCATCGACAGGTCGCCAGATTTAAATGCCTGTTGACCGTTCTGTAATAAGTTGTCGTCCTTATTTAATAAAATACCAAACTGTGGCCCTGCAACAAAACTCAATAGTCCTATTGGGCTGTATCGTAATAATACGGGCACCATTAAATAATCTAATTTAACATTGGTAGGCAAAGTAGAATAAATAGCATCTAAATTAGTGCCTCGCTTTGTTGAAGTTTGACTCCAAATTACTTCTGGCTGTATTCCCCAGCGTTTGCTAAAATCGTATTCTGCAAACGCACCAAGATGGTAAGAGAAATCAAATCCTTGGTCAAAAGATTGGCCTTCAATCTTGTTTAGGTTGGCTCCCGCTTTTACACCTAATCTAAAACCCTTTTGGGCATTCACTGTTGTACCAGCTATTAATAAAGCTGCAAATAAAATAATCGTACGCATAACAATTGGTTTAGTTAATCTATTCAATACTTATGCCATAGACGATTTTAATTGAACCAATGTTACACATGAAATGTTAAAAGAACATGATTACGTTAGAAGAAAAAGACAGGGACCGCATTATTGAGATGGCATGGGAAGACAGAACCCCCTTTGAAGCCATTCAATTTCAGTTTGGATTATCAGAAAAAGAAGTCATTGAATTCATGCGACTCAATAGCAAGGCATCCAGCTTTAAAATGTGGCGTAAACGAATGAATGGCAGAACCACCAAGCACCAAAACTTACGCGAGAAGGGCATCAACCGCTTTAAATGCACCATGCAAAGGGCCATTTCAATGAATAAAATTGCGAAGCGCTGATAACAGTTCGCCAAAAATAAAAGAACCTTAATTTAAGCTTTCAAAAACTCTATCACAGTAATCTCAGGCATGATTCCTACCCTACCAGGATAACCAATGAATCCAAAACCACGATTCACGTATAACTTTTGATTCCCATCTTCATATAAACCTGCCCACTGCTTGTACATCCATTGAACAGGGCTCCATTTAAAATAAGGATTTTCTAATCCAAACTGCATTCCATGGGTATGCCCAGCAAACATCATATCTATATCGGAATAACTGGTTTTAACTTGTGCATCCCAATGACTGGGATCATGGCTTAACAACAATTTAAATGGAATTGATTCGGTTCCTTTTATTGCTTCTTCCATTTTACCATACTTTGGAAACCTTCCTTTTGCTCCCCAGTTTTCAATTCCGAGTACGGCAATTTTTTCCCCTGCTTTTTCGATGATTCGATTTTCGTTCATCAAAATATCCCATCCCATTTCTTTATGTAGGTTGATTAAAGCCGCGAGATTTTCTTGCTTGGCCGCTGTACTGGGCCATTGTACATAGTCTCCATAATCATGATTGCCCAGTGTGCTGTAAACCCCAAATGGTGCTTTTAAGCGAGCAAAAGACGATTTAAGTGGTTCCATTTCCGTGGCCCGATCATTTACCAGGTCTCCAGTAAAAAAAATCATATCGGGATTTTCCTTTAAAATCAAATCGATCCCCTTGTTTACCCCCGCAATATCTTGTAAACTTCCGCTATGCACATCGCTTATTTGAACCAGTTTTAATCCATTAAAAGATTCAGGCAAATTGGGAAAACGAAGCTGCATTCTTTTTACCTGGTAATTGTACTTGTTTCTGAAGCCCCATAGCATGGTCCCAAATAAAGTACCCCCCAATCCCAACCCAATCCAACTTAAAAATACCGACCTAGACACCATTTGACCATCTCCCAACATTTGCCCTCCGCTGCTCCTGTACACTTTACTAATGGCCCACCAACCGGTACGTCTGATATCGTCCACTAAAAAAATAGTGGCTGCAATCAATTTAGCAATGAATAATCCAGCTAGAATAGCAAAAACATAGTTACGAAACAGCTTAGACTGTTGCAAAGCGGGTACAAAAGGGAATGCCATTAAGGAGAACACAGTTAATACCGAAATCAGCCAAAACCCAATATGGATATACATTCTAACCCGCTCAGACAAAGGCTGGGTAACCGTTTTAATGGCCTGATACACATAAAAATCAAGCAAAACCATGATGGCTGCTATAAAAAATAAAGTTCCGGTACTGCGCATATATGATTATAAAATGTAAAGATAACTTCCCTACCATAACAGCACTTAGATAATATTGTTTGAGAGCTGTTACCGAAGCCGTATTTTTGGCATCCGAGAAAAGGAATAGCAATTATGGCAAGAATTATTGGCGTAGCCAATCAGAAAGGCGGAGTAGGTAAAACCACCACTGCAATAAACGTAGCAGCAAGTTTGGCTGTATTAGAATACAAAACCTTGTTGGTGGATGCAGACCCACAGGCCAACAGTACAACAGGAGTAGGTTTCGACTTACACAATATCACCAATAGTTTGTACGACTGTATGGTCAACAATGTAACGGCCAATGAAGTCATTTTAAAAAGTGATGTACCCAATTTAGATTTGATTCCTTCTCATATAGATTTAGTGGGTGCCGAAATTGAAATGATCAATTACCCCAATAGAGAAAATGTAATGAAAGGCATTTTAGATGCGGTAAGAGATCGATACGATTTTATCATCATCGACTGTTCTCCTTCCTTGGGTTTAATTACAGTAAATTCTTTAGTAGCCTCTGATAGTGTAATCGTTCCAGTTCAATGCGAATTTTTTGCATTAGAAGGTTTAGGAAAATTATTAAACACCATTAAAATTGTACAAAACAGATTAAATCCTGCTTTACAAATTGAAGGTATATTAATGACTATGTATGATGGCCGTTTGCGTTTATGCAATCAAGTAGTGAGTGAAGTAAGACGCCATTTTGATGATATGGTATTTGCCACCATCATCCATAGAAACACCCGTTTAAGCGAAGCCCCAAGTGTTGGTAAGCCAGTGATATTGTACGATGCAGAAAGTAAGGGAGCAGTCAACTACTTGAATTTGTCTAAGGAAATTCTACAGAACAACGGGATGACAAAAATTTCTAATCAAGATCGAATTATTGAATAATTTATGAGTACTTCAAAACCAAATAAAGACCTTATAGGTAAAGGATTAAGGTCCTTATTGCAAAATATAGACCAAGACCTTAAAAATACCAGTGGAAATTTAAAGAATGAAATAGTAGAACAAGTGACTACTAGTTCTAGGATTCCATTAGCCGATATTCAGGTTAACCCTAAAAACCCTAGAAGAGATTTTGATGAGCAGGCATTACAAGAATTGTCTACCTCTATCAAACTGCATGATATTATTCAACCACTTACGGTAAGTAAATTACCCAATGGCAAATACCAATTAATTGCAGGAGAAAGAAGATTTCGTGCATCTAAATTAGCGGGCTTAAAAGATGTTCCAGCCTATATAAGACAAGCCAATGACCAGCAATTATTAGAACTGGCATTGTTAGAAAATATTCAACGTGAAAACTTGAATGCCATTGAAATGGCCCTCAGTTTTAAACGCATGATGGAAGAGCTCAACTATACCCAAGAGCAGGTTGCTGAAAGAATGGGTAAGGAAAGAAGTACCGTTACCAATTATATCCGTTTATTAAAACTTCCTCCAGATATTCAAGCCGCTGTGCGCAATAATACCATCAGTATGGGGCATGCCAGGGCATTGGTTAATATAGACACCATTGATAAGCAGCTCTATGTATTTAAAGAGATTCAGCAAAAGCAATTGAGTGTAAGACAAACAGAAGAACTGGTTAGAAAATTGTATAAAGGGGATAAATTGGTTGCGGGTGCCTCTACAGCTAAAAGCGACTTACCTCCTGCTTACCAAAAGATTCAAGACAACCTTGCCTCACATTTTGGCACAAAAGTAAATATGACGCATAACAAAAAGGGCTATGGTAGTATCTCTATAGAGTATTACTCATTAGATGAGTTGAATAAGATTTTGGATTTAATGAATATAACCGTGGGTTAAACTGGCATGTTCAAAAAAGTAGTATTGTTTTTTGTTGTGGTGTTTTGTTTAGGGGCGGTAGCCCAAGCACAATCAACTGTTGATAGTGCAGCAGTGAACTCATTGCCTCCTTTAACAGAAAAGGAATTAGCCAAAATAAAAAAGAAGGAAAAAGATTCTACTTGGATGGCTACCCATATTCCGCAACGTGCTACCAGACGTTCTGCAATGATACCCGGATGGGGGCAGGCATACAATAGAGAATATTGGAAAATCCCATTGGTATACGGTGTATTAGCCATCCCTGCCATCACTTATTTTTACAATACTTCATTTTACAATAAAACAAAATTTGCCTACGAAGCGCGTTTTAAAGAACAGAATGGAGACAGTTCAGATGTTGCTGCTATTGATCCAGAATTAACTGGGTTAAGCATTGGTTCTTTACAGAATTATCGAAACTCATTTAGACGAGACAGAGACTATTCCATATTGTGGTTTATTTTAGCCTGGGGCCTTCAAGTAGTGGATGCCACTGTATTTGGGCACTTACGACATTTTGATGTGAGCAATAACTTAAGCATGCAAATTCACCCACAATTCAATCCACATAGTAAAACACCCGCACTAACTTTATCCTTTAATATAAAAGAGAAAAGCAAAAAGCCGTTGCTGATTGCCAGATAAATAGATTCAAATGAAAATAGCATTAATAGGATATGGCAAAATGGGTAAAGCCATTGAAGCCATTGCATTGGAACAACACCATGAAGTGGTTCTAAAAATAGATGTAGACAATGCAGCTGATTTTACAGCAGAAAAAATGGCTTTAGCAGATGTGGCAATTGAGTTTACTGGCCCGCATAGTGCAGTAGAGAATATTTTGAAATGTTTGTCCTTTGGTATCCCGGTGGTAAGTGGTTCAACGGGTTGGTTAGACCAATGGGAAAAAGTTGCCAATTACTGCTCTGAACATAATGGCACGTTGATTTATTCAAGTAATTACAGCATTGGAGTGAACTTGTTTTTTGAAGTGAATAAATACCTTGCCCGATTAATGGAGCAATACCCTACTTACGATGTGTTGCTCAAAGAGATTCACCATACGCAGAAAAAAGACGCCCCTAGTGGAACGGCCATTAGTTTAGCTGAGCAAGTGCTGCAAGGCCTAAGTAGAAAAACCAATTGGACCAACGATGCTGTTACCCCCCATAGCAATTTATTGGCCATTGAATCTGAAAGAATAGATCCTGCACCGGGCACCCATCATGTGAAGTATACATCAGCAATAGATGATATTGAAATCATCCATACTGCCCACAATAGAACCGGATTTGCTGGTGGTGCAGTTGCTGCGGCAGAATTTGCAATTGGAAAGAAAGGCAAATATACCATGAAAGAGGTATTAGGATTACCGTAATTAATAATATCTTAGCTGATGCTTTCAAAGAAAACCCAATATGCATTTAAAGCGCTTACCTATATGGCAGAGCAAAAAAATGTTGGACCGTTCTTGATTGCTGAGATAGCAGAAAAAAAGAAAATACCCCTCAAGTTTCTTGAATCCATTTTATTGGAATTAAAAAAAGCCGGAATTTTAAATAGCAAAAAAGGGAAAGGCGGAGGTTATTATTTTAATGCAGAACCATATAGTATTAGTTTAGCAGCAGTTATGCGTTTAATAGAAGGACCAATTGCCTTATTACCTTGTGTTAGTTTAAATTTTTATGAAAAATGTGGAGATTGTAACGAAAAAAAATGTGGCCTTAACAAAATCATGGCCAAAGTAAGAGACAAAACATTAGGTATTCTAGAAAACCAAACCATAGCAGACTTAGTAACCCAATAAATTTAACCAATCAAACTACACCAATGAAAAAATTACTTTTTTTAGCCATGTTGCTGCCCTTTTTACATGCCGATGCGCAAAAATTAATTGGCGGGAAAAATATCATTAAATGGAATGTAGGTTCCATGGCGGCAAGAAATTTTCATGTTACCTATGAAAGAAGCTTAACAAAGAATATTTCTTTCTCATTAAGTTATAGAACCATGAGCAAAGGAGCACTTCCTTTTAAAGATCAGTTTAAAGAAGCCATCAATAGCAATGATATCAATTTAGATAATTTTCAAATTGGCAATACCGCTATTACGCCTGAATTGCGCATTTATTTAAGCTTGGGTAGAATGAAAGGTTTTTACTTAGCTCCATATGTAAGATTTGCCACTTTTGATTTAGGTGCACCAATTAAGTACACTGCATCTACTTTCCCATTAATTGAAAAAGAAGCCCTTTTTAATGGAAAAATCACCAGTACCAGTGCTGGTTTAATGATTGGATACCAATTTCAAATTGCCACCAAAATTGTGTTAGACTTTCAAATCATTGGTGGACACTATGGTACCAGCAAAGGTGACTTGAATTTTGCTTCTACATTAAATACATTTGAAGAGCAAGAATTACGCAAGAACTTAAATGAGATTGATGCAAAACCATTTAAGTTTACTTCTACAGTTAATGCTTCAGGTGCACAAATAAAATCGGACGGACCTTGGGCTGGAATAAGAGGATTAAATCTAGGATTAGGTATTCGATTCTAAATCAATTTGAACTCCGTTTATACCTTCATGTATAAAACAAAACCTGCGCTATTTGCGCAGGTTTTCTAACATATCTTTCGTCATTAAAGACAAATCGTATTGGGGCTTCCAGCCCCAATCTTTATTGGCGACCGTATCATCAATGCTTTGTGGCCAACTGTCTGCAATTTGTTGTCTTGAATCGGGTTTATAAGTCATAGTAAAATCGGGAATATGTTCCTGAATACTCGCCCCAATTTCTTTAGGAGAAAAACTCATTCCCGAAACACTATAGGATGTTCTAACAGAAATTTGGTTAGCAGGTGCATTCATTAATTCTAGTGTAGCTCTAATAGCATCTGGCATATACATCATTGGCAAATAAGTATCTTCAGACAAAAAGCAATTGTATTTTTTTTGTTCCAACGCTTCTGTATAAATTTCAACCGCATAATCGGTAGTGCCACCACCGGGAGCAGATTTATAACTAATTAGTCCAGGGTATCGAATACTTCTAACATCTACCCCATATCTATTAAAATAATAATTACACCAAAACTCTCCCGCATACTTGCTTATGCCATAAACTGTAGTAGGTTCAATCACCGTTTGCTGGGGGCATAATTGTTTAGGAGAAGTAGGACCAAATACTGCAATACTACTGGGCCAATATACTTTATGCAATTTTTCTTCGCGGGCAATATCCAATACATTCAACAATCCTTGCATATTCAAG
>Ga0209480_10000904_pt1 | contig 22744 bp, 13 predicted proteins | sample JI61114C2DNA_FD_187501 | JGI IMG/M metagenome (GOLD analysis project Ga0209480, IMG submission 187501) | Wastewater effluent complex algal communities from Wisconsin, to seasonally profile nutrient transformation and Carbon sequestration -... | ecosystem: Engineered > WWTP > Effluent > Algae... | reverse complement strand
AGCCAACTGAAGCAATTTATATTCTTGGGTATGCAATTCTCTATTATTTACTGAGTATTCTTTTCAGTATTGCTTGGTCTAAAAAATTCAAAAACGGACTATTAGAAACCCTAATGCGGAAAATATCAGGTTGATTTGTTGACAGCAAAAAGGCATCGTTTTTAACCTAGAGATACAGGACAGTTAACTGCTCCTATTTTAGTACATTTCAGGACTAAATTGATGTCACATGCCACTCAGATTTTGCGCTCTCATTTTGATTCAGTTATTGCTTTTGCAAGCAGCCAGCTCCCAGACCAGAACCCTTATAACTCTCAAAGAAGGATGGAAATTTGCCAAGGGAAACAATCCTCAAGCATTCCAACCCAATTTCAATGACAAAGATTGGCAAACCGTTGCTGTGCCCCATGATTGGGCCATTAGCGGACCCTTTGACAAAGAGATAGACAAACAAGTGGTGGCCATTACACAGAATGGAGAAAAGCAGGCATCTGAGAAAACAGGAAGAACAGGTGCCCTACCTTATATTGGAGAAGGATGGTATAGAAAAACAGTTGAACTAGCGCCTTTAAAGAAAGGGGAAAAAGCCATCATCATTTTTGATGGTGCCATGAGTGAACCAAGGGTTTATTTGAATGGGCAAAAAGTAGGTGAATGGAATTATGGTTATAATTATTTCTATTTAGACATTACCAATCAGTTAGCATCCAACGGAAAAAATCTATTGGCTGTTCATTTGAATAATGTGAGTGAATCTTCCAGATGGTATCCTGGTGCTGGATTGTATAGAAATGTGCGCATTGAAATCAAAAATGAAATAGGCATTGAACAATGGGGTACCTATATCACAACTCCTTTTATTTCAACAGAACTAGCCAAGGTAAAAATCAAAACAAAGACCTCAGGCAAGGACCTGCAATTGGTCACTGAAATTCTTGACGCCAATAACAATCGCGTTTCCATAGATACTGCCGGTATCAAATTTGGTAATGAATTTGAACAGGATCTTGCAGTAAAAAATCCAATGCTCTGGAGTCCTGAAACGCCCTATCTCTACAAAGCCATTTCCAGAGTTTATGTAAAGGGACAATTAAAAGACCAACTGACAAGTAGGTTTGGGATTCGTCAAATTAGTTATTTGCCAAGTAACGGTTTTAGCTTGAATGGACAAAGCAGAAAATTCAAAGGTGTTTGTTTACACCATGACCTAGGACCCTTGGGTGCCGCCATTAATATGGCTGCGCTACGCAGACAATTGAGCATTTTAAAAGATATGGGTTGCGATGCTATTAGGAGTTCACATAATATGCCATCACAGGAGCAATTGGATCTTTGTGATGAAATGGGTTTTCTGTTCTTAGCAGAAACTTTTGACGAGTGGGCCAAACCAAAAGTAAAAAATGGCTATGCGCGATATTTTAATACCGATGCAGAAAAAGATGTTGTGAATATGGTGCATGCTACTAGAAACCATCCCTGCATTGTCATGTGGAGTTCTGGTAATGAAGTACCAGATCAACACTATGCAGAAGGGGTTAAACGCGCTAAATGGTTACAAGAGATTTTTCACAGAGAAGACCCAACCCGCCCGGTAACTGTTGGGATGGATCAAGTAAAAGCCACCATTCAAAATGGATTTGGAGCCATACTAGATATTCCAGGATTGAATTATAGAACCAAACTCTATGACGATGCCTTTAAAGCATTCCCTCAAGGATTCTTGCTTGGCTCAGAAACCGCTTCTACCGTGAGTTCCAGAGGCATCTACAAATTTCCCGTAAAAGAATATAAAAACAAACAGTACCCCGATAACCAATCCTCTTCTTATGATTTGGAATACTGTGATTGGTCTAATTTACCCGATGAACAATTTGCTTTAATTGATGACAAACCTTGGGTCCTGGGAGAATTTGTTTGGACCGGTTTTGACTATTTGGGTGAACCCACGCCTTATGACGAACAATGGCCATCTAGAAGTTCCTATTTTGGCATCAATGATTTGGCGGGCCTACCCAAAGACCGATTCTATTTGTACAAGAGCAGGTGGAATACCAAGGAAAATACCTTGCATATTTTACCACACTGGAACTGGGCTGGCAGAGAAGGAGAAACTACTCCCGTATTTGTGTACACCAACTATGACAAAGCTGAATTATTTGTCAATGGCAAGAGCATGGGGGTGCAGCAAAAAAACAATAGCAGTTGGTTAAACCGCTATAGACTTATGTGGATGGATGTAAAATATGAACCAGGCACTATAAAAGTTGTGGCTTATGACAAACAAGGAAAAGTTGCAATGGAGAAAAGCATTGTTACAGCAGATAGTCCCAACCAATTGGTCTTGGAAGCAGACAGAAAACAATTAGATGCCAATGGCGATGACTTAAGTTTTGTAACAGTTTCGGTAGTAGACAAAAATGGTAACCCCTGCCCTACTGCTGACAATGAATTGAGTTTTAGTGTTTCTGGTGCAGGAAGTTTTAAAGCGGTCTGCAATGGCGATGCTAGCTCTTTGGTGCCCTTTCAATCCACTACCATGAAAGCCTTTAGTGGCAAACTAGTAGTTTTAGTCCAGAGCAGCAAACAGGCTGGAGAGATTACTCTTACAGTAACTGGTAAAGGAATTAAAACAGGAAGCATTAAATTGCAATCCAGCAAGTGAACATACAACAACTAGAATATATTATTGCAGTAGACAAACTCAAAAGCTTTACCAAGGCGGCTGAGCATTGTCATGTGGCACAAGCAACTTTGAGTGCCATGATCAAAAAATTGGAAGAAGAATTGGGAGCGGTGATTTTTGATAGAAAACAAAATCCCATTCTCACAACCGATATTGGTTTGCAAATTTTAAAAGAAGCCCATAGTATTCTAGAACATAGCAGAATCTTAAAAGAAAAAGCCAGACAGGATCAACCAGAAATTGAGGGGCATATTAAGATTGGAATTATTCCCACTATTGCCAATACCCTATTGCCAAAAATTATTCAAGAACTATTGAACAGTTATCCCAAACTCAGTTTTGAAATTTTGGAAATCAACACCAATGGCATTCTAGAACAATTAAAGGAGGAAAGTATTGACATGGGTATTCTCTCTACACCCATTGAACACAGTGGTATGGAAGAAGAGATTCTCTATTATGAAACCCTCTTGGTCTATGGTAAAACCGATTCCAAAAAGAAATACCTGTTACCAGATGAGATCAAGGACCATAAGATTTGGTTGTTAGAAGAAGGTCATTGTTTGAGAGAACAGTTTATCAATCTCTGTGCATTAAAAAAGAAAGAGCTGAAACACAAGAACCTGCAGTTTCAGGCCAATTCCTTTGATACCTTATTGAATATGGTGGATGAATTTGGCGGGCTTACTTTAATTCCAGAACTCTATTACCAAAGTTTGTCTGCAGAAAGAAAATCTAGGATCAGCTTTTTTCACAAACCCTTTCCCGTAAGAGAAGTTAGTATTATGTATTATCGGCCTTATGCCAAAAAACATTTGATCTTGGCCATTGCCGCACTGATTAAAAAGATAGTGGGCAAACAATTAAAAGCCAACAAATACAAGAACAACGAACTCAATATAGTAGAGATCTAACAAAAAGAGCCCCCAAGATTATTGGGGGCTCTTTGATTATGATTGCTAGAAAATTATGCTAGGTCAAAACGGTCAAGGTTCATCACTTTGGTCCATGCTGCCACAAAATCTTTCACAAATTTCTCCTGACCATCGGCGCAGCCATATACTTCAGCAATAGCACGCAGTTCAGAATTTGATCCAAAGATTAAGTCTACACGAGTACCGGTCCATTTGAGTTCTCCTGTTTTTCTATCATGTCCTTCAAATACATCTTTGGTAGCAGTTGTTGCTTTCCAAGTTGTACCAAAGTCTAATAGGTTCACAAAGAAATCATTGCTCAACACACCTGGACGCTTGGTGAATACGCCATGAGCAGAATTGTCATAGTTAGCATTCAACACACGCAATCCACCCACCAATGCAGTCATTTCTGGAGCAGTTAGTGTAAGCAATTGTGCTTTGTCTATCAACAACTCTTCTGCAGAAACGGTGTAACGCGCTTTGGCATAGTTACGGAAGCCATCAGCACCTGGTTCCATTACAGAGAACGATTCTACATCGGTTTGTGCTTGTGAAGCATCGGTTCTTCCAGCAGTGAATGGAACTTCAATAGTATGTCCTGCATCAGCTGCAGCTTTTTCAATAGCAGCTACACCAGCCAGTACAATCAGGTCAGCAACAGATACAGCTTTACCAGTTGTCTGTGCCGTATTAAAGCTTCTCTGCAGGTTTTCCAACACATCCAATACCTTGGTCAATTGTGTTGGGTTATTCACTGCCCAATATTTCTGAGGCGTCAAACGAATGCGTGCACCATTGGCACCACCGCGTTTGTCAGATCCACGGAAAGTAGATGCTGAAGCCCAAGCCGTATTCACTAATTCAGAAACGCTTAATCCGCTTGCTAAGATTTGTTTTTTCAAATCAGCAATATCTGCTGCATTAATCAATGGGGCAGTTACTGCTGGAATAGGATCCTGCCATACCAGTTCTTCAGCTGGAACGTCATTACCTAAATATAAGGCGCGTGGTCCCATATCCCTATGCGTTAATTTGAACCATGCTCTTGCAAATGCGTCTGCAAATTGATCAGGGTTTTCATAGAAACGTCTAGATACTTTTTCATAAGCTGGATCTACACGCAAAGCCAAATCAGAAGTTAACATGAATGGCGCGTGTTTCTTAGCTGGGTTATGTGCATCTGGAACAGTTCCTGCACCGCCACCATTTTTAGGTGTCCATTGTTGGGCGCCTGCTGGGCTCTTGGTTAGTTCCCATTCAAAACCAAAGAGGTTTTCAAAATAGTTATTGCTCCATTGAGTTGGAGTAGTTGTCCAAGCACCTTCTAATCCACTGGTAATGGTATTTTCACCGTGACCAGTTCCCATAGTATTTTTCCAACCCAAACCTTGTTCTTCAATTGGAGCACCTGCTGGTTCTGGTCCAACATATTTACCTGGATCACCTGCACCATGTGTTTTACCAAATGTGTGACCACCTGCAATCAGCGCTACGGTTTCTTCATCATTCATGGCCATACGTGCAAAGGTTTCACGGATGTCTCTAGCAGATGCCATTGGATCAGGATTGCCATTAGGACCTTCTGGATTCACATAAATTAAACCCATTTGTACAGCAGCCAATGGATTTTCCAAATCCCTATCGCCAGTATAACGTTTGTCATCTAGCCATACTTTTTCAGAACCCCAATAGATATCTTCTTCTGGTTCCCAAACGTCTGCACGTCCACCACCAAAACCAAATGTCTTGAAGCCCATGGTTTCCAAAGCCATATTACCAGCTAGGATCATCAAATCTGCCCAAGACAGTTTTCTACCATATTTCTGTTTGATAGGCCAAAGCAACAAACGGGCTTTGTCTAAGTTGGTATTATCAGGCCAGCTATTCAATGGTGCAAAACGTTGTGTACCATTACCAGCACCACCACGTCCGTCTGCAGTTCTATAAGTACCTGCACTATGCCAAGCCATACGAATAAAGAAAGGACCATAATGACCATAGTCAGCAGGCCACCAGTCTTGAGAATCGGTCATCAATTTGGCAAGGTCTTGTTTTACCGCGTCCAAATCTAAGGTCTTGAATTCAGCAGCATAATCAAATGCCTCACCCATGGGGTTAGACAGATTGGAATGCTGACGAAGAATATTCAATTTTAATTGGTTGGGCCACCAGTCACGGTTACCGGTACCAAAACCAGCTACTTGTTTTTTGCCAGCTCCTGTAAAAGGGCATTTACCCTCAGGAGCGCCAGCTGCATGTTGTTCCATATATGAATCGTTTTTTAAATGATTGTCAATAGATAAAATTACAACATCGGTTGCATTTATGGTATTTATTTAAATGAATTAACCCATAGATAACGTCTATGGCTTTAGCACCGTTCTACCAATCTTCTTTTTCTCTACTTCATTTCTTTGTGTGAGCTCTGGACGCTTACCTCCTTGTGCAAACATCAATGCTTGGTCATCATAATGAGGACTCATAAAATAGCCAGACTGACCCGTAGGATTCACGCTCATGGCCCCAGCAGGATTGCCAAAGTCAATAACCCTGCGCAGGGCTGGACCATAAGTAACTTTATAGAGCCCAGTGCTGTCTAGGTTAAAGTCTAGGTTATTGATGGTTTCTCTTCCACCCATGAGTGGAATGGGACCAACGTTAAACCATTTGCCTGCCACAGGAATAATGCCCAGTGGGTGTTTGTGTTCTAGGGTATGTACTTTTTTCCACTGCCAGTTGGCGCTATTTTCACCCAATTGTTTTACCAATTGATCCGCAGCATCATTCATGGCGCGGGTAAAAATCTGCGCCCTGGTTTCTTTTTCAGGGGTATGAATATTGTTCCACCATTTAGAACTATCGTTTAGGAATAAGCTAACGGTATTACGTTTTAAACTGGCTTGGTTTTCAAATTGGCTAAAAGTTTCTGCACCCAATTCGTCTTCCATGGCATATTTCAAAATCAAGTAATTGAATTTGTAATAGATGGCTGGTTCAATATTTTCTAGTCCATGAGCACCATCCCATTTGCGCAAAATACTCATGGCATTGCGCGCCGAAGAACTTAATTGTTCTTGATTCACCAAGGGCAAGATCTTAGCAAGCAATGGCGGATAAGTGCTACTGGTGACGTCATTGATAGTTGCACGAACACTCTCTTCATCCCAGTCTTTTTTATCGGTGAAAACCAATTCTTCTATGCGCTTTGCGCGATTGGCTGGTACATAATATCCCGGTACCAACCCGCTTCCCATGTCTTGTGGTTGGTTATTGGCTGTGTAGAGCACGCCACGAGCGGGATTGAGGATCTGTGGATTCTGTTTAAAGTCAAGCCAACCTTGTGGATCATCCAATCCCGTGGAACCATCTAAGATGAGTTGAGGATTTACATGTGCTGGTCGAATGGGTAATTTACCAGCAGCCCACCAAGCAATATTTCCAGCCGTATCGCCCCACATAAAATTCAAACCAGGCGCAGTCAATGGTTCTACTGCAACAGCTGCATCGGCTGCATTGCTGGCATGACTTAGATTATAGAACACTTGTAAATGTCTGGATGGAAATTGGTGATAGACCCACCAAAGTGCAATAGGATCAGCAATCTCTTTTACACCATCAAATGCACCATTCATAAGATAGCCATGTCTGGATTTTTTTACTTCAAAAATTTCATCGGGTTTGCCCTTTACCTTAATGGTTTCTTTGCGCACTGTCAAGTCTTCCCAATGGTCTTTATACCAAACCTGATTGGCATTGGCGGGGTTGGCTTTCTCTTTATAAAAATCTGCGTCATCATTTTCAAACATGGTGAGTCCCCATCCGCCTTTGTCTGAATGACCCAGTGCTGGAACCGGTGTACCTGCTAGAAAATTACCATAGACTTTATAGCCAGGGCATTCTAATTCCGCTTCATACCAAACCGATGGTTGCGCAAAAGCAATATGCGTATCGTTTGAGAGAATGGGTTTGCCAGACTTGGTTTTAGACCCCGCAATTACCCAACCATTGGAACCAAAGAAAGGAGGATAAGGTAGGTTCTCTTGCAACTTACCAACCTGCGCAGCCATACTAGTCAGGTTTTTAGCAGATGCTTGCAGCGATGCTTTCTCAGAAGCTTGTACTGGAATCAACTGGGTACTATCAGGCCAATTTTGTAAAACATCATTAAAATAGTCCATGCCAAATTTGCTGGCAATAGTGGTAGCAACAGCTTCTGCACGGAAGGCACCCACAAAAGTATAACCCATAAAACCCACAATGATCTCCATGTCTTCCATGGTGAATTCCGTTTTGGGAATACCAGCAATGGTATATTCAATTGGTGTCTTGCCAGCTTTAATATATTGGTTAATTCCTTTTAAATAAGCTTTGGCTGCTTTTACAAATGGCGCATTAGGGTCTTTGTATACTTCTGCCAATGTGAGTTTGGCCTGCTCTCCTAAAACTAAGCATTCTAAAAACTTGTCAGAGGCCAAAGCCTTGTCACCAAAGAGTTCTGCCAATCTACCATCGGCCAATCGGCGTAGCATTTCCATTTGAAACAACCTGTCTTGCGCGTGCACATAACCAAATGCATAGAAGAGGTCTTCTTCATTCTGCGCATAAATATGCGGAATAGCATAATTGTCATAGAGCACTTCTACTTCTGCACTCAAGCCCGGCAATTGCAGGTTGGCATTATAGTCCGGTTTTAAATTTTGCAAATAAAAATAGCTGCCGGCTCCGGCAACAACAAGAAGAATCAACAAAGCAAGTAAGATGCGTTTGAACAGTTTCATGGCGGCATTTAGAAGCAGTAAGTTAGAAAAAAGCTGGCAGAATATTTTCATTCTGCAGCAGCTGTTTAAATTAGGCGGAAGCCCCTTTCTTTTTAGACAGAAAATAGACCGGTATACCAATGGCTGTTATCAGCAAACCCAATAAAGAATTTATGATGGGTGCGCTACCGTCTCTAAAGTGTTGGATATCTGTAATCAAGGTGCTGCACAAAAAGAAAGCCACAAATGCTACAAAACAAATGGGCACTAAGGGATAGCCCCAAACCTTGTACTGACGCGGAAAATCTTTCATTCGGCTGCGCAATAAAAACACCCCCAGCCCACTCATGCCATAAAAAAACCAACTCACAAAAATGAGCATATCGGTGAGCATATCAAAAGAACCACTGATGATCAAGACAACCGTCCAAATAGCGTTCAACCATAATGCATTACCTGGTGTTCCAAACTTAGGCTGCGTCTTTCCTGCCCATGCAAATAGTCTATTACCATCGCCCATGGCATATGTAACCCTTGACGTTGATAGTACATTGGCATTGGTGGAACCAAGGGTGGAAAGAATCACTAATAATGCAATTAAGGATCCACCTATTAATCCCCAAGTAACTGTAGCGGCTTCTGAAGCCACAAAAGGAGAGGCAGCCAATTGTCCAATGGGCAATACATAGATATACGCCAGATTTACTAACGTATACACCAGTATACAAAAGCTCAAGCCTAAGAATAAACTGCGGGGAATATTGCGCTGCGGATTTTTTACCTCCCCTGCTACAAAACAAATATTGTTCCAACCATCGTATCCCCAAAACGCACCTGAAATGGCCGCCATATAAGCACCTACCATGGCCCATCCTTGTGGAGATGTAGGTAAGGTTTCATGCAAGTGTTGCATAGAACCCTTGCCTGAAAACAGGATTCCACCAATTAACAACACAATGGCCACCGCTTTTAAAACGGTGAGGAATCTTTGCAAGGCACCACCATAGTTGACACTGAAATAATTAATAGTAGTGAGTATTAAAATCAATAAAATAGTCATTGATTTAACACCTAAATTTTCTAAAGGATGAATATCGCCTATATATGGAATATGCCAAATAGTTGCCAATTCTGCAGCTGGAGCAAGTCTGGGTAATTCTATAAAATAATTGATGTACTGAGAAAAGACCCATGCCACTGAAGCGTTACCCGCTGTGTTAAAAACGGCAAAGGCACTCCAACCATATAAAAAGGCAAAACCATTGCCATACATTTTTTGAAAGAACACATATTGCCCACCTGTTTCAGGAAACATACATGCTACTTCTGCATTGCTTAATGCGCCAAATAGTGTAACCACACCCGCTACCACCCATGCACTCAATAACAACCAAGGTGATCCTAGCTGAGAAGCCATGAGCGCGGGTTTCATAAAAATCCCAGAGCCAATAATCCCACCTATCACTAGGGCAATAGTGGTATTAGCAGATAAACTACGTTTTAGTTCAGACATGCTTAAATGATTGGGCTATCAGGGAATGAAAATGGTGCGTGCCTTGTTCCCGATGCACTGCATACCTACCGTGTTTATAAAATCTTGAACGAATGCCCTTTTGAACATTCTGTACTACTTCTTCGTCTTCGGCTTCTACGCTACTCAAACCAGATCCAGCGCCTTGTTCCAATTTACTATCGTCATAGACAAAACTCAAAAATCTTACTTTGGTAGTGGTTGGCGTTAAAGGTTCAATCACATTCAATGACAATCCCCAGGGATAAAAATTGAACATCATGTTGGGATAGACCCAGAAATAATAAGCAGCTACTTGTTTGCCGTAGTCCGGCGATGAGACAGGAATATCAAAAACCGAATCTGTATCCTTTGCTATACCTAATTGCAAATTGGCATAAGGAAATAATTCCGTGCTATAATTTTTAAAATCAATCACAGCATTTAATGCAGGATGCACAAAAGGAATATGAAAACCCTCTAAATAATTCTCGCAATAGAGTGCCCAATTGGCCTGTACTTCAAACTCCTGACCAAGGTCTGGGCGATGCACCAATTTGTCTAAGGGCAACCAAGAAACCCGATCCATCATCTCTTGAAAATAAGCCGCAGCAGGCATTACAGGATGTAAACTAGTAAAATACAAACCAGCCCATTCAAACAAGGGCAGTTGATGCAAGTGATTGTTTTCGGGAATAAAATTTTCAACCTCACGGAATTCTGGCATGGAAATAAATGTTCCATTTAAATGGAATAATCTTCCATGATACTTACATCTGATTTGTTTGGTATGGCAGGACTCATAACAAAGTAGGTTGCCTCGGTGGTTACATACATTGGGTAAGCAATGCGTTTTGCCTTCTTGGTCCTTGGTCAGAATCAAGGGTTCATCCAAATATTTTTCTAATAAAACAACGGGCTGTACTTGTCCAGTATGTTGCACTTGCTCCTTGTGACCAAGATATTGCCAGCTCTTGGCAAAAATGGATTCTTTAGACGCTTCAAAATATTGTGCATCTAAATAGAATTCCTTTGCAATGGTTTTGGCCCGGGCAATATTGGGATCTATCTGAAAATCCGGCATGGACTTTTTTTTAAATGTACTGGTTTTGTACAAGAACCAAGTTTACAAAATCATCATATTGGATTACATTTAGAAAACCCATTTTTGCTGCTATGAAAAAGTCCTTTTCAATTTTTTGGTTTTTGTTACTGTTGATCTTAGTATCCATCACTCCTATTGATGCGGTTGCTCAACCTAAAACACCCAAAGTGGTTTTTGTTATTGCCGATGGGATTCCTGCGGATTTATTAGAAAAAGCCAACAAACCCAATATAGACAAGATTATTGCAAAGGGTTTTTACAAACGCGCTTTTGTAGGCGGCATCAAAGGAACTTATAACCAAACGCCAACTATTTCTGCTCCAGGATATAATAATCTGATCACAGGCACTTGGGCCAATAAACACCAGGTCATCAACAATGATATTAAGGATCCCAATTACCATTATTGGACCATTTTCCGCTATTTAAAAAACCAGGATCCGCAAAAAAAGACGGCCATTTTTTCTACCTGGTTAGACAATAGGACCAAGCTAGTAGGTGATGGTTTGCCAGCCACTGGTGGTTTTAAAGTAGATGATGCTTTTGATGGATATGAATTAGATACCCTGCAATTTCCGCATGACAAAGGTTCTATCTACACCCATTTAATAGATGATTATGTGGTGGCCAAGGCCGATAGCTGCATTAGAGCAACTGCTCCTGATTTGTCATGGATTTATCTGGAACATACAGACGATATGGGTCATAGATATGGCGATAGCCCTCAGATGGAAAAAGCCATTGGCTATCTAGACCAAGAGATGGGCAGAATCTGGGAAGCTATACAGTATAGACAGAAAAATTTTGCAGAAGAATGGTTAATCATCATTACTACCGATCATGGAAGAGACGCAGCTACTGGAAAAAATCATGGTGGTCAATCTGAACGAGAGAGAACCACTTGGGTGATTTCTAATTTAAAAAATACCAACGCTTATTTTCAAGCCAATAACCCTGCCATTGTAGACCTATTACCTACTATGGCGCGTTTTCAAAAAATTGATTTACCCAAAATCAACCAAGAAGAATTAGACGGGGTGCCCATGACAGGACCTGTTGCTATTTCTCATCCTAGCGTGGAGCAACAAGGAGATAGTTTGATCTTGCATTGGAAGTCTTATATCAAAAAAGGAAAACTAGCCATTTTACTGACTAGTACCAACCAATTTAAAAAAGGCCAACCAGATACTTATCAAACCTTGACAACTATTCCAATTAGCCAAGAAAGATTTGCTTTTAAACTGGATCCTTCTTTGAGTTTTGCCAAAATAATTTTGAGAGCCAAAGAAAATTCGGTGAACACCCAATGGAAGCATCCTTCAAATAAATAAAACAAAGAAGCCGCATTTCTGCGGCTTCCATGAAAAATCAACAACGCTATAAAAGGGTGGGGAATTACTTGGTAAATAGTTTTGAATTATTTCTATAACCAGAACCTGTATTGCTATACCAATCACGGTAGTTGGTACCACCAGACTGAGCCCAGTCAAAGAAATGTAAGTATGCATCATTAATGGCTGCATTCTCAATAGGATGAACAAAACCGCTAGCAAAATTCAAAGCCCATGGGTGATTGTCTTTGGTCACATAGTACCTATTAGACCTTGGGTCAGAATTATCTTCGCCAGTTCCAAGTAGACTCAAATCTGCCAAATCAGTTGGTGCAAATCCAGGTAAGTGTACTTCATAAGGCCTACGCTGATTGCTTACCAAGAATGGATTGTTATTGGCAATATCCAAAGTACTGGTAGAAATAGGTGAAGTAAAGCTGATGAATACAGCTACTGGCGGCGTAGTTACTTTATCATATTCCATACGGGTATTGGCAAAATAAGCACCACCTGGATTGAAGAGAAATGCAGAAACATCATCATAAGGCATTATCACAGCTTTAGTTTGACCAGCTTCTGTACCATTGGCATTATATTTAGTGAGATTGCTAGTAACTTTTTGACCAGTCACAGATTTAATTAAGTTAGAAGCAAATGGGAATTGCACACCAAATCCATTATGATAAGCAGCACCGTTAGCCAATGGTTGATATTCTGCAGTCATTTCTACCACATTGTTCTGTCCGTTTGAAATCATGGTATATCTATAAGAGATCACCAAGTCATTCATATCATAATCACCAGAGCTTGGGAACATATCTTCAAATGCTAGGGTACCCCAAGTATCTTTAGCAGGATAATAATTTACATACGCTCTTTCAGGATCAGAAGGATAAACATCAAATATATCCATTACGCCATCTCCGTCTGTATCAACTGGTTTCTCTGCGTCTTTTACACCATCTGTATCAATGGCAGTTATTGGATTAGAAGTGGCATAGATCATTAAGTCATTAAAGTCCTGATCACAAGACCAACTATCTCTAGTGATATCTTCAAAGCCAATGATATAAGTGTCTTTGTATTTCAACATCACATTGTGCTTACGAAGGTTCTCATCTTTTTCAGGATTCAAATTTTCATTTGAGAATAATGCGGTTGCGCCAACTGATACATCTCTACCATTCCAAGCATCTTGAAACAAAACCAGACCAATGGTAGTACCCGCTTTAAAGGTTCCAATTTTTACTTTATCACCAGAATTCAAATTACCACCACTGCCTTTCAAGCTGGCATTGGGGAATACAAATTTAATTTCATTAATATCTGCCACAGATTGAGGAGGAGTCTTACTATCATAGGTATAGAAACCCAAGGCATTTCTATATCCAGCACCTTCATAAGTAAAAGTTAACCAAACTTCTGCATCTTCTATGATCACAATATTGGAAGTTGCATCCTTAGTTATATATTCAGGGTGAAGATTGGGTACCTTATAACTTTCTGGTAAAGAAACGTTGATGGTATTCAACATATCTACTGAGATTTCATCTCCAGGACTTGTTAAATATTTAGGTTTACCGCTTGCATCATAATCACCTAGATAACTAAATTTAGTATCGGTTTTAATCCCGTTCAAATCCATAGACACATGTGTGCCATTTACGGAATTGGTTCCTCTGATAATGGTGTTGGCAATGGCAGCAGATTTGCTTTCATTGACACTTAGGGTTCCAACTACATTACCACCATAACCATCGGCTCCGCCCAAAATACAATTCAGGCTATTGCCATTGACTGTTACTAATGCATTGTGGATCAGACCCACAAAATTGGCATCAACAACCACCGTATCCATATAAGAAGGAATAGTGGCCCTGGTAATAATTTGTCCTTGAGCATTGGTAATGCCTTTGAACAACAATTGTCCAATGGTACCATTAGCAATACTATAAACATTTACAGGAACACCAGCAATGGGTTTGTTGGTATTGGTTAGTGCAGATATAGAAACTGCAACTGCCTTGGTTGTCTGATAATTGAATCCATCGGGCGCTACTTTATTAATAGGTGTGCCGGGATTGTTGTTGTTGTTAGATTGAACTTCAGCTGCTTTTTGACAAGACATAAATGTCATTGCTAGGATGAAGACAAACGATAGGGATAATTTGTTAAGCATAAAATTGATTTATTAGGGATGAACGATTTTGATGCCAAAAAGAGAAACAAGACTAAAACATTGAAAATCAGCTAATTAATATTTTCAATATTTTACATAAATTCCAATAGTGGGAAATTTTTCCAATTATGAGATATGAATGGTAATCGGTTGTTGTTGTTTGCTTGATCCGAGCTGGTTGATTTTCTTCAAATACGGTGAGCTTGGTAAATAACCGTTTGTCGGAACAGGTTTCTCCATGGGTATGCTAGCAATACTGAAACTATGGTTTACAAAATCAAATAGAAATTGAAATAAGTTGCTGTGAGCGCTTTGTTGTCCGTTGCTGTACTGAAAGTTTGCCATGATTTGTCGATGCTATTTTGCGTTTTTGTTACTGTTTCTAACCTTTGTTTTAACAGTACAAAACAACTGCAAAGGGCATCCTTTGACAATCAAGCAAACTTGATATCTACTGTAGTATCCCATAGCAAACTGTAGTATTGTTCCTACAATTCACCAGACCTTAGCAAGGTCCAATCAGCTGAATTTTGCCTAACTAATTAATATTTATATAGTCCTAATGCCTTAATTTGTAAAAGAAATTGAAGAGTTTATGAGCTTTTTAAAAAATATCAACGAAGTTTCCTTAGCAGGGGTAGCTTTTAAGAACATGACGCTTAAAAAAAGCATTATCCGCTACTTAGATGTCCATGAAACTGCTACAATTGCCGATTTGGGTCAGACTTTGAATATTAGTACACCAAAAATCACTAGCACGGTCAATGAATTAATAGAAGAAGGTCTGATGAAGGAAATTGGGAAGATTGACAGTACCGGCGGTAGAAGGGCCAATATGTTTGGCCTGGGGGCCGATGCCGGCTTTTTTATGGGTGTTGAAGTAACCAAGAACCATGTGACCATTGGGTTGATGGACTTTAAAAAAAAATTGGTAAAAGTAAAAGAGAATATCCCCTATCTATTACAAAACAACCAGGAATCGCTTGATCACCTGATTGAAATAATCAAGGACTTTATCAAACATTCGGGGGTTTCCATGCCCAAGATCTTAAGAATTGGCATCAACCTTACTGGTAGGATTGACCATAACACGGGTTATAATTATAACTTTTTCCATTTTACCAAATACCCCTTGGGTACCATCATTGAAAATGAAACTGGAATTCCTACCTATATAGACAATGACAGCAGGGCCATGGCATTTGGTGAATATTGCTGTGGCGTAGTTGAAAAGGAAAAAGACATTCTCTTTATCAATATAGACCATGGTGTTGGTTTGGGCATCATCATCAATGGAGAAATCTATTATGGCAAATCTGGTTTCTCTGGAGAGTTTGGCCATATACCTTTTTTTGACAATGAAATCATTTGTCATTGTGGTAAGAAGGGATGTTTAGAAACGGAAGCATCGGGCGAAGCCCTAGTAAGTTTGTTACAAGAAAAACTAGCTGCAGGATTTGGTAGTATTTTACTCAGCAATAAAAAAGATCCAAAACAGATTAGCCTAGAAGACATTGTGCAAGCTTGTAACCAAGACGATATGTTGGCCATTGAATGTATGGCAGTGATTGGAGAAAAATTAGGTAAAGCCATGGCTTCACTGATCAATATTTTTAATCCAGAGCTGGTAATTTTGGGTGGGCTACTTTCTACCACTAATGATTATTTAAGATTACCCATTAAAAGTTCTCTAAACAAATACAGTTCTAGTTTGGTCAACAATGATACTCCATTAAAAACTTCAAAACTGGCTTTGTCTGCCGGGATCATGGGTGCCTGTCTCTTGGTTAGAAACAGCATTCTCCAATAAAGCAATTTTGCATGAAACATTTTTTTCTGCCAATCCTATTGGTCATTGGATGTATAACAAAATCTATTGCCCAACCTAGTACCACAAGTATTTTGGTAGTAGGCGGAAGCACCGGAGGAACTGCAGCTGCTATTCAATCAGCTAGAATGGGTGTTCCTACTATTTTAGTGGAATCAACTGCTTGGTTGGGAGGCATGCTCTCTGCAGCAGGCGTAACTGCTACAGATGGCAATCACTTATTACCAAGTGGCATATGGGAAGAATTTAGACAAGCACTTTACCAACACTATGGTCGCAAACAATTGAATACTGGATGGGTGAGCAATACTTTGTTTGAACCCTATGTGGCAGATAGTATTTTCAAAGCATGGGCTGCAAAAGAAAAAAATCTAACCGTTGTTTATGGTTGGTATTTTGATTCGGCCATTGTGCAAAAAGGAAAAGTGAAAGCTATTAGATTTATCAATGCGCAAAAAAAATATTGGACCATTCAAGCCAAGTTAGTGGTAGATGGAACTGATTTAGGCGATGTCTATGCCAATGCTGGTGCGGGTTTTGACCTAGGTATGGAATCAGCCGCATATAGTGGTGAAAAAGAAGCGCCTGGCACCAACAATATTATTCAAGACCTTACTTGGGCAGCAACACTGCAAGATTATGGCACAAAAGCATCAGATAAAATCCTCATCAAAAAAGAAAGTTTTGATTGGAATAGTTTAAAAGAATTTGACTGTAGTACCAGTGAAGCGCCTTGCCCATTTGGCAAACCCTATGAAGCCAATACCCAAAAAGTATTGGACTATGGCAAATTGCCCAAAGGGAAATATATGCTTAACTGGCCCGCGCATGGCAATGATTATTTTATAGATGGGGTGAATATCAAACCCATTAATAGAGAAGCCTTTTATCTGCCAGCCAAAAAACATACCCTTGCATTTGTATATTATTTACAAAACACACTAGGCTTTAAACATATTGGATTAGATACCACGCAATTTCCTAGCAAGGACCATTTGGCGCTGATGCCTTATCATAGAGAAGGTAGAAGACTAAAGGGAGTTGTCAGATTAAGTCTTCCACACATGCACCATCCATTTGAGCAGGATCAAGCATTGTACAGAACAGGAATTGCCGTGGGCGATTATCCTGTGGATCATCACCACGGTAAAAATCCAGCTGCGCCAAAAATTTATTTTCCAGGAATCTACTCGTTTAATATCCCCCTAGGGGCCCTGATTCCTGAACAACTCAATGGTATGGTAGTTTGTGAAAAAGGGATTTCTGTTTCTAACCTTGCCAATGGAAGTACTAGACTACAACCCTGTGTTTTACTCACGGGTCAATCAGCTGGTGTATTGGCCGCTCTTGCTATTCAATCTAATCTGGAGCCAAGACAAGTGCCCGTGAGAACTGTGCAAAAAGCACTACTAGACAGCAAGACATTCTTGATGCCCTATATGGATGTTGCCGTTGCGGACCCTGCATTTGGAGCTATTCAAAGAATGGGTGCAACCGGAGTTTTAAAAGGATTGGGTAAAAATGAAGGTTGGGCCAATAAAACCTATTTTCAACCCGATAGTCTTTGTGTGGCAAAGAATTTGTTAGAAGACCTTGCTGCATTCTTGCCTGGCATGCAACTGCCTATTAGCTATCAGAAATATGTAGATGAAAATTTGTTAGTGGCCATTCATCTTGAGCTGGCTAAGCAATTAAAAAATATTCCTAGTGCTCCAACAACTATGGCTGCACATGAACCCATGAATAGAAAAGCAGTAGCCAGTTGGTTAGATAAGTATTGTCAGTTATTTTCAATTTCAATCAATCACCAAGGTAAATGGATAGCAGGAATAAAGCCTTAGACGCTATTAGAGGATATGCTATTGTGACCATGGTATTTAGTGGGTCCATTGCTTATGGCGGTGTGCTTCCTGCATTTATGTATCACGCGCAATCGCCGCCACCCAAACACGAGTGGGTAGAAAATCTACCAGGTATTACTTGGGTAGACTTAGTGTTTCCACTCTTTCTTTTTGCTATGGGAGCTGCCATTCCTATGTCTATGCAAAAAGGAATGGACTGGAAAAAGCAGTTGAAACGATTTGCCTTATTGGTCTTTTTTGCCATCTTCTTTGAACATAGTAAATACACAAATTTTTCGCAACTAGACTCAGCACTAACTTACTTGATTGCCTTAACTGGTTTTCTGAGTTTGTTCCTAATCATGGGTACCAAAAAAATCATGTACCAGTGGATAGGATTGGGGCTAGCTTTTCTTTTAATGCTCTTTGCCCCCTTTGATAATAATGGGCATTTTGAATTACATAGATCAGACGTGATAATTTTGGTGCTAGCCAATATGGCCTTAATTGGTGCTATCATTTATCATTATACCAGATTGCACCATGTTTATCGTTTATTATTATTGGTGCCACTATATGGATTGATCACCGGTAGGTTTCTAGACGAGAGTTGGAACCAATATATTTATGAGCCCTATTTTGCAGACTGGCTCATAGAATTCAATTTTCTCAAATACCTGTTCTTGGTTATTCCTGGCATTTATGCCGGTGAATGGTTGCTCAAAAAGACGGAATGGAATAAGGACGCCACAAATTCTATTTCAAAAATTGGTCTTGCCTGGCTTTGCTTAGGCTTGGTGGTATGGAATATTATTGCCCTTTACAATAGATGGTTGATGATAAATCTTTTTATCAGCCTAGCTGTTATGCTGCTGATTTTGATTTGGCAAATTAGGTGCAACAAAGAAAATCAATTAGACCAACGCCTGCTTTTGGCTGGTTGTTACTTACTTATTTGCGGATTGTTTTTTGAAGCATTTGAAGGTGGCATTAAAAAAGACGATGCTACTTTGAGTTATATGTTTGTCACTGGAGGTATGGCATTCTTACTTTTATTTGCCTTTGACCAATTTAGTATACTCAAGAATTTACTGGCACCTATTGGCCAAAACCCTTTGCTGGCCTATGTTTTACCCGGTATTTTTCTGTTACCCTTGATTGACCTAACTGGATTAGGACCTTGGTACGATGACCTTGAGCAAACAGCTTTTCAAGGTATTTTGCATGGATTGGTGATAGTGATACCAACGGCCCTATTAACAGCACTGGCAACTAAGTATCGCATTTTTTGGAAGTCCTGAACAAGACTGAACAATAATGCATTAATTTGTAATACAATGCTCCTACATGGCTAATGAATGGGAATGGGAATTGCAGGCAGAAAAAAAATGGTTCCAATACGGTTTGGTGGAACTTTGGCGATGCCGCGGTTTGCTACAATCCTTTGTCAGAAAAGAACTCACCGCTGGTTACCAACAAACCATCATGGGTGTTTTCTGGTTAGTGATACAACCCTTGCTCACTACCTTATTTTATTTTTTGGTCTTTTCTAAGATTGTAAAAATCTCTACCAATGGTGCCCCACCCTTATTGTTTTATATGTCTGGGGCCTTGCTCTGGGGCTATTTCTCTGATTGCTTTACTAGCACCATGTATTCCTTTTTACACAATGCGCATATTTTCAATAAAGTCTATTTTCCAAGATTGATTGTACCATTGAGTATGGTGATTACACATTCCGTAAGAACCGGTATTCAGTTTATCCTCTTCTTGATCATCTATGTGAATTACTGGATTTTTGATGACGCGGTACATCCATCCAATTATATTTGGCTTGTACCAGTGATGCTTTTCTTTACGGCCCTACTAGGTTTGGGGTTGGGTATGATTGTGGCTGTATTTATGGCCAAGTATCGAGACCTAGAGCAATTGATGAATTTTATGCTACGCTTGTTCATGTTTGTAACACCTGTGGTATATCCCGCTTCCATTGTACCAGAAAAATACAAAGTATTGTTTTGGTGCAACCCGCTCACTCCGGTAATAGAAACATTCCGACTAGGTTTTCTACACGGGGGAACCGTAGATAACCTCTATATTTTTACTGGCATGGCTAGTTCCTTATTGGTATTTTTTATAGGCCTCACTTTGTTTAAATTTCGTGAAATTAAAGTGATGGATACCATTTAATATGAGCAAACCCATCTTACATATTGACCAAATTTCAAAACAATACCAACTGGGTGTCATGGGTAGTGGTGCTTTGAAAAAAGATTTACAAGCCTGGTGGAACAAACAGGTCTTGCACAAAAAAGAAGCACCAGACCCCGAAGCCTATGATGAAGCCAATAGGGATTATATCTGGGCCTTACGCAACTTAGATTTTAAAATTCATGAAGGGGATAGTTTTGGTATTGTAGGCAATAATGGATCAGGAAAATCAACCCTTTTAAAAATCATTAGCAGGATTAGCTTACCCACAAGTGGCACCATACATGGCAGAGGAAGGATTGCTAGTTTATTAGAAGTGGGAACTGGTTTTCATCCTGAATTGACAGGGAGGGAAAATGTGTTATTGAATGGGCAGATCCTTGGCATGCAGAAAAAAGAAGTCTTGGCAAAATTTGACGAGATAGTTGATTTCTCTGGCATTGAGCGTTTTATTGATACCCCAGTAAAAAGGTATTCCAGTGGTATGTATGTGCGTTTGGCTTTTTCTGTGGCCGCCCATTTACAAACCGATATCTTAATTATTGATGAGGTTTTAGCCGTAGGCGATGTGGATTTTCAAAGAAAATGTCTGAAAAAAATGAAATCCCTTTCTACCGAAAAAGGAAAGACCGTCATTTTTGTAAGTCATCATATGCAAGCCTTGCGCAACCTTTGTAACAAAGCTATTTGGTTAGAAAAAGGAAGATTAATAGAGGAAGGTGCAGCAGATACAGTGATCAACAAATACCTCTCCCGTGAAAAAGTGGAAACACTTTCACAGTATTATCCTAATCCAGCATCAGCGCCTGGTAATGAATGGATTCGCATAAAACAAGTAGCCATTAACCCGCAATTCAATACACAGATTGCTTATATAGACACCCGAACGCCTTTGGACTTTGAATTTAGTTTTTGGTTCATGGGACAGCACCCTGAAAACACACAAATATTAATTGGATTTTACCAATTAACTGGGGAATGCATTTTTGAATTGTGTTCAGAAGTGTTGAAAGTAGAGAAAGGTTTGATAGAGGGCAAGTGTAGAATTCCTGGTACATTCCTAAACAATGGATACTATTATGTGTCCATGCATTTTCTAAATAGGGAGCAGGATACCATGTATGAATTTACCGCTAGCGTGGCATTTGACGTGGTAGACTATCGCAACGCAAAAAGGCCTTATGGCAAATGGGACGGTGCGGTAAGACCAGATTTTCCTGTTGAATTATCCCAAGTAAGTTTTGATGCCCCATGAGCCGCTATAGCCCATATCAGGTAATCCATATACGGTTGAATCAATGGGAAGATTGGCCCCAGTGCAATGCCCCAGCACTCTATTTTTTCTGGTGGCATCAAAGACCCATTGCACATTTTTGGGCAGAAAAAAATAGTACCCAAGCCAATTTTCAAACAGAGGTATTGGCTGCTTGTTCAAAAGCACAAGGATGGAATATAGAAGGTATTTCAAACTGGGAAGAACTCATTGCCGCTATACAAAGTTTGACTCCCTTGATGGGTGAGCGTCAAACTCAAAACCTATCAATAGTAATTTGCACCAGAAACAGAAGGGATGACCTCAAAAAATGTTTGGATCAATTACTATTGTCTATTCATGAATCAGATGAGATTATTGTTGTAGATAATGCACCCGATAACAATAGCACAGCTTCCCTGGTAGCGCAATACAATAACATAAAATATGTATTAGAAACCAGAAAGGGTTTAGACATTGCCAGGAATACTGGGGCAAAAGCAGCAAGCAATCAGATTATCGCTTACACAGATGATGATGTACAAGTAGCTACTGATTGGGTAGATACCATAAGAAACGCTTTTGATGATCCTATGACCATGGCTATTACGGGTTTGGTAATTCCACAATCCTTGGAAACCCGCACACAGTATATCTTTGAGCGCTATTGGGGATTTAATAGGGGCTACCAAAAAAAGACATTTGACAAAGCTTATTTTGAAGTGATGCTACCCCATGGTGTACCCGTTTGGGATATTGGGGCCGGGGCCAATATGGCATTTAGAAAAGCTGCTTTTGAACTAGTGGGTTATTTTGATGAAAGACTAGACGTAGGTGCAGCAGGTTGTAGTGGTGATTCAGAAATCTGGTATCGGATTTTGGCCAATGGATGGAACTGCGTGTATCAACCCATGGCCGTGGCTTATCACCAACATAGAAAAGACAAGAAAGCATTGAGCAACCAGCTCTATCATTATATGCGGGGTAATACTTGCAGTCTTTTAATTCAGCATGAGCAATGGGGTCATGAGGGCAATTTGAAAAGATTGTATACCTACCTCCCAGCATATTATTGGTCAAGGATTAAAGAGCGGATCAAACATGGGTACAAAGAAAATTTTGGTAGCATC
>Ga0209480_10000902_pt1 | contig 22752 bp, 16 predicted proteins | sample JI61114C2DNA_FD_187501 | JGI IMG/M metagenome (GOLD analysis project Ga0209480, IMG submission 187501) | Wastewater effluent complex algal communities from Wisconsin, to seasonally profile nutrient transformation and Carbon sequestration -... | ecosystem: Engineered > WWTP > Effluent > Algae... | reverse complement strand
CATCGACAGCGTGATCAACTCGGGTCGTTCGATCCGCGGGGTGATCCAGGCGCTTCTGGACCGGCGTTGTCGACGACTGGTGGTCGTGACGCTGGTGGGGTATCGTCCGACCCTCGAGGCGATGAGCGTGGAGTTTCCTGACCTCGACCTCATCGCCGCGCGCCTGTCCGATCACTCGTATGTCGGGCGATCGGGGACGGACACTGGCTCGCGGCTGTTCGGGACGGAGACCTGGGGGCTCGAATGAGCGCCGGCGATCCGGGCGTATTTAATGGGGGTGAATGATGACGATCTATTCGGCAGAGCAGAGCCTTCCGATCCTGCGGGCGGCGTTCAAGCAGCGTCGCCTCATCCCGTTCCTTGGCGCGGGCTTTTCAGTGCCGCTGCAACTGCCGACCTGGGGGGAGCTCGTCGGGTGGATGGCGAAGAAGCTCGATTGGGAGCCCGAGCTGTTCGAACTGCACGGGACCTTCCCGCAGCTCGCGGAGTTCTTCTCGCTCGAGCCGCACGCCTTCGAAACTCTGGTGCATGAGATGACCCGGCGCTTCGACGCGCTCGAGGTCGACGCGCGGCGACGGATCTCGCCGACGCATCTCGCGCTCGCGGCCTTCCCGTGGAAGACCATCTATACGACAAACTATGACGGTCACGTCGAGGGTGCTCTGGATGATGCCGGCAAACAATTCCATGTCCTGGCCTCCACGAACGACTTTCAGACGAGCAGGCGAGCGGAGGATGCGTGCGAGGTCGTGAAATTTCACGGCACCCTGAGTCGCCCTGAAACAATCGTCCTCAGTGAGAGCCACTATTTCGCGCGGATGGGCCTGAATACGGCCGTGGACCAGCGCCTGCGCGCCGATCTGCTGGTGAACTCGTTCCTGTTCATCGGGTACGGGTTCACTGATACCAACATTCGTTATGTCTGGTACCGGATGAAAAAGCTGCTCGCGGAGCAGTCGGGGAACGAGCCGCGCCGCTCCTATTTCGTGAGCTTCGGCGCCGATCCGGTGCAGCCGAAGCTGCTGGACCGCTGGAACATCGATATTATCCTGCTCGATCCCACGGACAAGTCCAAGAGCGTGGCCGAGTTGCTGCGGGGCATCGGCGAGGAGCGCTGAACGATGGCATTGCAGCCGATCTACTTCAACACCACGAATTTTCATAAGTTCAATGAGATCCAACATCTGTTTCAGGCGGGGGCGCGAACGCTGCGGCGGCTGAGCGAGCCCGTGGTCGAGATCCTCGACCCCGAGATCGAGCGGGTCGTGAAGGCGAAGGCGCTCGCCGCATACCGGGCCGTTCGGACGCCGGTACTCGTCGAGCACGGCGGCGTGTTCATCGAGCACTTCAACCAGCTGCCGGGCGTGCTGCTCAAGTTCATGTGGGACGGCCTCGGTACCCGCGTGTGCGAGCTGGTGGCGCTCGGCGGGCAACGTCGCGCGGTGGTGCGGACCGCCCTGTGCTACTGCGATGGGATGCATCGCCGGGTTCATATCGGCGAGGTGACGGGCGTCATCGCCGACATGCCGCGCGGCGACTCCAGCCTGCAGTGGGACACCGTGTTCATCCCCGAGGGGGAGACGCGGACGTTCGCCGAGATGCCGCTCGCCGACAAGATGCGACTCGCACCGGCGGCCCAGGCTTACCGCGGGCTCGCGGCGCAGCTGGGCGGTTGACGGGGCAGTCCTCTCGTGAGCCCCCGATCGTGGCAGTACACCGTTCGGCGGGGAGATTTCCCGTCAGGCAGGAGGAGCCGGAAGTGATACTCTCGGGCTCGGATGCCGGGCTCCGCAATCAAGATCCTCTTTCTCGCCGCTAACCCGGGCACGACCATGCGTCTGGCACTCGACGTCGAGGCTCGCGAAATCACGGAGAAGATCCGGGACTCGCGCCACCGCGACGCGTTCCGCTGCGAGCAGCGGTGGGCCGTGACGCCCAGCGACCTCCAACACGCGCTGCTCGACGTGAGACCCGACATCGTCCACTTCGCCGGGCATGCGACGAGCGGCGGGGAGCTCATGCTCGACAGCGGGCTGCGGGGGGAGAGCCCCGTCGGGACCGAGGCGCTCGCCAGCCTCTTCAACATCGTCAATCGCGACGCTCACCGCGTTCGCATCGTTGTCTTGAATGCGTGCGATAGTCAGCATCACGCGCAGGCGCTGTGCCAGTACGTCGACTGCGTGATCGGCATGAGTGCGAGCATCCCCGATTCGGCCGCGATCATCTTCGCCGCGGCCTTCTACCGAGGGCTCGGCTTCGGAAAGTCCGTCAGCGACGCCTTCGATCTCGCCCGCAACGCGCTTCAGTTAGCGAACGTCGGCTCTGCTCGGATTCCTGTGCTCGCGGTCCGCGCCGGGCTGGCGCCCGGAGCCCTCACGCTGACGCTCCCCGGGACCCCGGTCGAGGCCCGCCCGGCTGTCCCGGCCGTCCCGGCCTTGGCCTCTGGGCCCTCGGGACGCCTCGCCTTCGGCCTGCCGTTCCAACCCGGCGACTCGCTCTGTGACGGCAGGTTTCGGATCCAGGAATGGCTCGGTCAGGGGGCATTTGCGACAGTGTGGCGAGCGGTCGACCATCAGGGGGGCGGGGAGGTCGCCCTCAAGGTGCTGCACGAGCGTTATGCCGTCGATGTCGTCATGCGGGACCGCTTCTTTCGAGGCGCGGCCCTATTGACCCGGCTACCCCACCGGCAGATCGTCGGCGTGCGCGAGCCACATATCGAGGCGAATGGCCATCAGTTCTATGTCATGGACTTCGTCCGCGGACAGACGCTGCTAGACCATGTCCAGCTCCATCATCCGACCTGGGAGATCATCGTAAATCTGCTGTTGCCGATCGGCGAGGCGCTGTCCTATGCGCACACGCGCGGCTGTATCCATCGCGACGTGAAGCCTGGCAACATCCTCGTCAACGAGCACGGGGAGGCGTTCTTGATCGACTTCGATCTGGTGCGGGACTTGTACAACGAAGGTGGGACCCAGCCTGGCCAGATGGGCACCTTCCACTTCGCCGCGCCCGAACTCCTCGATCAGCCGCAACTCGCCGATCATCGCGCCGATCAGTACGGCCTGGGAATGACGATCGCCGCGGCTATTGCCGGTCGCCCGCCGGGACGGGATGCCAAGCGTGACTCCGCAGACTTCATCGGAGCCCTGGTCTGCCCCCCGGCGATCAAGAATATCCTTCGTCGAGGCACTGCCTGGGACGCGGCCGCACGCTTCGCCAGCGTATCCGAGCTCTGTCGTGAGCTTCGCGACGCGCTTTACGCCATCGAACTCCGGCGACGGCGTATGGAGCGACGGCGCTATCAACCATGGCTGCTCGGGGGCACCGCCGGCGCAGTCGGGCTGATCGCATTCCTCGCCTTCAACGAGGGCGCTCCCGGGGAGGGCAAAAGCCCGGCGGTCTCAGCCAGACTGGAGGCGTCATCCGGAACTAAGTCCGCCCATGGGGCACCTCGTGGCGACAACAAGCACATCGAGACTGATCTCCCGACGTTGAAAGACCTTCCCATCTCCAAGGTCGGCGTGGACCTGCAACAGGCGCTCGCACAGGATCGCTCGGGCACGATCGTCACGATCCGGCTCAGCGCGGACAACCAGGAGTTCGAGGCGCGCCAGAAAGCGACTCTCGCCGCCCAGGCCGGCTATTCGCCGTTCATCACCCATGGCGCTGACGGAAACTATTTTGTGTATGTAGGCAACTACGCGAGCGAGGCGCAGGCAGGTCGCGACAAGGATGCAGCCTGGGCGATCCTCAACAGGACCGTGGCCATTCGCCGGCTCCGCAATGAGTGCCCCGCGGTCCGCTGGACGCCGCAGGGCATCCACGAGTGCTATTGAGACCAGGCCGAGGCGGGCGGGGCGGAGCCCTGGCGCCATGGAGGATGCGGGCGCGGACGAAGGCGAGGGTTTTGGCGACGTAACCCTCGGGACGGGGTGGTCGCAGCGGTAAACGACTTACGTCACGACATCGAGGGCGGGCACAGCGACCGACGCGTCGTCCGTGGACGATACGACAAGCGAGACGTCCGCGAGCGTGGCGACGACCGGCGCCGACCCGAAGACCACGACCACTCGACCATGTCCTTGACCATGGCGCGCGCGAATGTTAGCTGCGGGCGCATGCACGAGATGTCGGTCGTCTTCGCTGGCGGCGGCTGCCGGACGTTCTGGGCGCTGGGGGCCTACACGGCCCTGGCGGACCTCGCCAGGCCGGTCGAGTTCGCAGGCGTATCGGCCGGCGCCGCGATGGCGCTCGGCGCCGCCACGGGTCAGGAGCGTGCGCTGGTCGCCGCCTTCTGCGCCCGCGTCGCCGTCAACCGGCGCAACGTGTACCCTGAGCGGCTGCTGCTCGGCCGCCCGGTGTTTCCACAGGAGGCGATGTACCGGGCGACCGTGCACGACCTCCTCGGCGGCGCGGGCTTTGGACGCCTGGCCGACGCGCCGCCGGTTCGCATGCTGCAGGCGTACGTCGAGCCGGGGTGGCCCGTCTCGCGCACCGTGGCGAGCGCTTGGTGGGCCTACGCGGCCCGGCGGCGGCGCAACCTGTTGCACGGCCCCGATGTCCCGCACCCGGGGCTCGCCGCGGAGGTCGACGTCGCGCACGAGACGGCCGACGTCGACGACCTCGCCGATCGTGTGCTGCGCTCCTCGGCGAGCCCGCCGGTGACCGGCGTCCAGAGCGTCGGCGGTCGCACCTACTTCGACGGCTGCCTCGTCGACCCCGTCCCGGTGCGGGCGCTCGGCGAGCGGGCGCGGGCCGGCGCCGTGCTCGTGCTGCTCAACCGTCCGCGCCCACCCGAGACGCCCGCAGGCAACATCCACTACCTCGCCCCGCCTGCGCCGGTGCCGATCAACAAGTGGGACTACACCAGCCCGGAGCGGATCCGCCGCGCGTTCGATACGGGCCGCCGCGATGGCGAGGTGGCTCGCGTCGCGGTCGCGCGGTTCCTCGCCGGGCAGTCGGCCGACGTGCGCGGATCGACGGGCTGACGCGAGGTCCTGCAGAGCGAGGCGGTCACGCCGAAGCCGACCCACGGCATGTCGTAGGGCGCGAAGGTCCAGACGACGGTAGGTCCAGACGTCCTTGATGTGGTGGGTCTCCTTGCTCGGCCAGGCCGCGGCGCGCAAGCGTGAACGCTGCGAGGAGCTCGCGCCAGCGCTTGGTCGGACCCGCGAGTTGATCACCGTGGATGTCCGGTCGTGGCGGTCTTCGAGGATCTCGAGGAGGTCGCGCAGCTCGCGATGCGCCACGCGGTCCGCCACGAGGCGATCCTGCATTTCCTCGATGCGCACAATGTGACCTACTCGAGCCGGTAATCGTCGTTCAGGCTGGGGGCCCTCGTCGACGCTGCCGACTTCGGCGCCCGGGGCGATCACATTCGCGCCACGCCGCCCGGGAACCTCCGGTCGCCCGGGCTGTCTGAGGGCCATACCTGGCCAGACAACGGTGACCCCGTGCCCCGGGGCTCGCGGCGGCTGGCCATGGGGGGAATATCATCGCCGCAGGGGCGCATGCCCCCGTCCTCCGGAGCCCCATGCGACCCACACGACGCGCCCTGTCTTCTCTGCTCTCCGTGACGCTCGTCGCCGCTTGCATGCCCGAAGGGACCGCCCCCGAGGCGGCGGTCGTCGGCAATCCGTCGGTCGCTGCGGCCCCGACCACGGCCCCTGTCGTCGAGCCTGTCGCCGAGTTGAGCGCGGTGCGCGGGGCCGCCGGCGTGCGCACCGAGGACCTGGCCGAAGGGACATATATCGGCGCGGGCGCCCGCCTGCAAGCCGGCCAGCGGCTGGTGGTACCGCCCGGCACCCTCGCCGAGCTGCGCCTGAACGATGGCACGCTGCTGCGCCTGAACGAGGACACTCGCGTGACCGTCCCGGGCCTGGAGGATCGCACGCTCGAGCTCGTCAGCGGCGAGCTGGTGGCGATCGTGACCGCCGAGCAGGGGCCGCTACGCGTGCGCGCCGGCACGGACACGCTCGAGCTCAGGAGCGGCGAGGGGCGGGTGTGGAGCCGCGGCGACCGGCGCAGCTACGACCTGGTCTATGGGACAGCCCGGCTGGACAGCGAGGGCCGGGGGCAGGGCCTGGGCCCCGGCACGCACATCGAGACGCCGCTGGCGCCCGAGCGGCGCGAAGCGACGCCCGAGCGCAGCCTGCGTCCGCTCGAGCAGACCGCGTGGTCGCGCGCCTTCGAGGTCGCGGCCGCGAGCATCGACGCGGTGCCGGCCGGCATCGGCAGCCTGACGGCCCGGCGCGCCGGATCGAGCACCACGCTGCACCGGCTCTCCGTCACCGAGCAAAAGGTGCAGGTTGCGATCTCAGGGCGGATCGCCCGCACGGAGATCGAGCAGACCTTTTATAATGAGACGGCCGAGGTGCTCGAGGGCACATATCGATTCCCGCTGCCGGGGGACGCCTCGATCTCCGGGTTGTCGTTGCTGGTCGGCGACAAGTGGATGGACGCGGAGATGCTCGAGAAGAGCCGCGCCCGCGCGGTCTTTCGCAAGATCGTCGACGCGACGATCCCCCGCGATCCGGCGCTGCTCGAGTGGGAGCAGGGCAACATCTTCAAGATGAGGATCTTCCCGATCCCCGGGCGTGGGGCGCGGAAGATCCGCCTGGCGTATACGCAGGTGCTGCCGGCCGTCGGCGAGACCCTGCGCTACCGCTATCCGCTCGCCGGCACCAGCAGCGGCGCGGCCGGCGAGCAGATCGGCGACTTCGAATTCACCGTCACTGTCGATCGTCGCGGGCTCCCCAGGGACGCCGAGCCCGTCACGCCGATGGCCCAGCTCGAGCGCCGCGTGCTCGCGGACCGCATCGAGCTGTCGACCCGGGTGCAACAGTATCGGCCGGTCCACGACCTCGGCGTCGACTTGCCGCTCGCCGCCGACGAGCAGCGCCTGCACGCCGAGACCCACCTGGACCGCGACGGCCAGGCCTATTTCATGCTCGCCCTGCGGCCGGAGCTCAAGCTGGCGGCCGGCGATCGCCCCACCCACTACGCGTTCGTGCTCGACCGCAGCCACAGCATGACCCCCGAGCTGTGGACGGTCGCGCGCGGCCTCGTGCAGGCGTTGGCCGGCACGCTCGGCAAGGACGATCGCATGACCGTGCTCGCCTGCGACGCCGCCTGCGACCTCGCCCCCGGTGGCCTCGCCCCCGCGGCCGAGGCGCTGCCCGTCGCCGACGCCTTCCTCGATCTGCAGACCCTCGCTGGCGCCTCGGACCTCGGTGGCATGATGCGCTCGGCTGTCCGGGCCCTTGATGGCGCTGACATGGCCGGTGCCGATATCGCTGGCCCCGGCGCTTTCGCTGAGCCCGGCGCGGTCGATCGCGTCATCGTGTATCTCGGGGATGGCAACGTCAGCGCCGGTGAGCTCGCCCCCGATGAGCTGCTGCGCCACCTCCAGCGCCCGCTCGCCGGCACCCGCGTGCAGGCCGTCGCCCTCGGTGCGCGCTCCGACGTCCTGGTCCTCGACGCGCTGACCCGCAGCACCGGTGGCGATCTGCTGCGCGCCGACGTCAGGGACGACCTGCGCGGCCTGGTCCGCGAGCTGCGGTTGCGGGCCGAGCTGCCGGTCGCCCGCCAGATCGAGCTCTCGTTGCCCGCGAACATGGTCCATGTGCACCCGCAGAAGCTCGCGTCCCTGCGCCCGGGCGAGACCGTGCTGCTGGTCGGCAAGCTCGCCGGGCCGGTTCACGGCGCGCTGACCTTGCAGGCGACCGGTCCCACGGGACATGTCTCGACAGACAGCTTCCAGATCGACCTCGAGGCGGCGCCGGACCGCGCGCCCCACCTGCCGCGGACCTGGGCACGCCTGGAGATCGACGACTTGACCGCGACGCGGGGCCACGCTGCGCGCGCGGAGATCATCGACCTGTCGCAGCAATATACGGTGCTTTCGCGCTACACGGCCCTGATCGCGCTCGAGAACGACGCGATGTACCGCGAGTTCAACGTCACCCGTCAGGCCAGCCAGACCACTGGCTGGAACGGCAATATCGGCGGCGTGGCCGCTGCGCGTGGCGATGATACCGACGCGACCGAGGATACCGACAAGAGCGGTGATAAGAGCGCCGAAGCACCCAAGAAGCCCCAGACGGAGTCGCCGCTCGACGTGCTCGACGTGCTCGACGGCCCCGAAAGCGACAATGAAGGCGGCCTCGGCCTCGGCCTCAGCGGCAGCGGCCGCGGCGGGGGCGGCACCGGCGAGGGCACGATCGGGCTCGGTGACAGCGGCCTGATCGGCAAGGGCGGCGGTATGGGCAGCGGCTACGGCCGGGGAGCGGGCGCCGGTTATGGCGGTCGCTCCCGCTCGGTGTTCGTCTGGGACCTCGGGGCCGCGGGCGCGCCCGATGCCACGAGCCTCGCAAGGCTCGAGCCGCTGCGCCAGGCGGTCCTCCGCGATCCGACGAGCCGCGCGGCCCACCGTAAGCTCGTGGTTCAGGCGATCCGGATCGGCGCCCCGGACGCCCTTCCATATGCGACCGCGTGGTCGCAGGCCGACCCCGACCACGCCCCGGCCCTGCTCGCCGTCGCCGACCTGCTCGCCGCCCATAGCGACGCGATCGCCATGCGGGCATACGGCTCCGCGGTCGAGGTCGACCCCTTCAACATCAAGGTGCAGACTCGCCTCGCCGAGGCCCATGCATTCAAGGGGGACCTCGCCCGTAGCTGCGCCCACCGACGCGCCGTCGTCAGCATCGAACCGGGCCGTCCCGAGCATCATATGCAGCTGGTCCGCTGTCTCGGCGAGTTCGGCGACAGCGTGCTCGCGCATGACGCCGCCGAGGACGGCCTCGGCCGCGCGCGCGGCAAGACCAGCGAGCTGCAGGCCGCGCTGGCGGGCGTGATCCCTCCGGAACGGTCACGCGCTGTCACCGGCGATCTCGCGGCGACGCTGACCTGGACCGGCGCGGGCGACCTCGACCTCGCATTCATCGATCCCCGCGGTCGCCGACTCTCGGCGCTGCGCCGCGAGGGCCTGCGCGTCGAGGAGCACAGCAATCAGGAGATCGCCGCGGTCACGCTCGCCGGCTCGCCTCCGCAGAACTACGCGATCGAGGTCACACGCTTTGCCGGTCAGGGGCTGATCAGCGGCGAGCTCAAGCTGCGCGCCGACGAGCAGGCGCGCAGCTATCCCTTCACCATCGATCAGGGCAGCCTGCGGCTGGCGAGCGCCAGCTACGTCGAGAAGTGGAGCACCACAGGTGCCAATGTCCGCGCCGGCAAGGCGACGGTGCAGGGGAAGCTCGACAAGGACATCATCCGCCGGATCGTCCGCGCGCACTTCAACGAGATCAAGTACTGTTATAATCAGGGGCTGCTGCGCCGGCCGGACCTCGAGGGCCGCGTAGCGACTCAGTTCGTTATTGGCAGCGAGGGCAAGGTCGTGAGCGCCGTCCCCAGCTCGAGTACGATTCAGGACCCCGGGGTCGCAACGTGTATCACCCAGGCCACCCGCCGCTGGAGCTTTCCCCGGCCCGAGGAAGGCGTGGTGCTCGTCACCTATCCCTTCATCTTTGAGAACCGATGAGCAGGGCTTGCAGGTCCGTGATGATCCGGTCGGTCAAGGCGGCGTCGACCGCGTCGCGGGTCGCCGCGCTGTGGGTCCCGCCGCCGGAGGGCGATGATCAGCCCGCAAGGCGCTGAATGGCTGGCGCGTGGGCCCGCGGTCTCGAGCTCGGGTCTGGTGGTCACGGCGGGGCCGAGGCGTCGAGAGGCCGGCTGAGGTTGCTGTCCGATCTACCCGTGCGCTGCGGCCGCGCTCGTGCGGTATCGAACACTTCGGGCTCGTGCGCCACTGAGCGCATAGTGCGCGTTGCCAAAACGTTGCCAAAACGTTGCCAAAATCCGGGTCGAACTGGTCCGCGCTGGGCCAACGTGGGGCGCGCCCAACCCCGCCACAACGCCCGTTTACCTGGGATAGCAGCCGATCTGCTGGTAGGGGGGCGTCGTGGGGGATTGGGGCGGACGGTGTTGGCCTCCAACAGCGCGTCAAAGCCGACATACAGCATCTGGCCCCGACCCCATCCCCCCAACTTCCCAACAGGAACGCCCCTCAGAGCCCTCCCAGCCCCCTCACGGGGGCCTTTGCGTTTCGCCCGGTGTCCGCGGGAGCACGCCCGAGTACGCGGCAGTTGGCACCGGGTTGGCACGGGTACGTCACCGATTTCGGCGAGAAGGTCAGGCGTGAGTCGCGCACTACGGTGAACCTGCCGCGGGCGACAGCTAGAACGTGCCGTTCGCAAGCCGATGCGATCAGTGTCTTACATGTGAGACAACGCGTGATCTCCGCCACTACGACCCGTCTGGACCCAACGAGGCGAGCCGCCAAAGTTCGCCGAAATCCACCGCTAAAAACCTGAAGTTAGATGCCATCGCACGGACGCTAGGTGGAGATGCGCCTTACGCGCATGGCCGCGCACAATCCCATCGCTACGATGGGCCGGGCGACTTCGTCGGCGAGGATCGCAGGAGGCGCTAAGAGCCGGGAGATTCGAGCCAACGCAACGCGAGCCACTCGATATCGTCTCGATAGGCGTGCGGCGCGAGCGCCGGGATCCACGAGTCGTCCTTGGTCCTGTACATGTAATCGACGAACTTTTCGGCCAGACTGGCGAGAACTCCGTCTTCTTGAGGGCATTCGCGGCGGACCGCATCGGCGCTCGGCAACGTCGTGAACCAGCGCCTCATGACCTTCACGTCTTCGAAGACGTGCAAGAGCAGCTTGAATGCCGCCCGCTGAGAATCGCGCTCTTCGGAGGGCGAACGCGGGTCGAAGCACCGCCGCCAACGTACGCGCAGGGCGAGGACCTGCCTCGGCTCGAGTGAACGCCAGGACGATTGCGCATGGCGTCGGCTCGCCTCGAGCCGCGCGAGCGCGACTTCGTGGAGCGTCGGATCGGTGGCTAAGAGGTTGTTCATAGATTCGTCGAATTCGTCGAGATCTCGCGCGACTAGGAGGTCGCGGATTGCGCCACGCGCAAAGCGGGCGGTGTCGTACGAGCTGAAGGCTCCCAAGCGTCGGGGACGCGTGCGCGGGGCAGGCTCCGGAAACGTCCGGACCAGCCAGCGATAGATCTCGACCAGATACTGGCTCGAAACTGAATACCAGGACCGAATCGCGTCGCTGAGGCTGAGGCCGCGATCGTCCAAGAACTCGCGCCCGAACTGGAGATCGGCCTGAAAGACGGCGGCGAGGTGGGGCCAAGCGCGCTGCGTGTCCGCCAGGAAGAGCGCCCACGCGGCAGTCTGCGCGCGCAAGCGTGGGGTTGCGGCCGTAGGTGGCGGCAGGGGGACCAGCGTGTGCAGGAGCGCGGGCAGTGCCGGCTCCCGATGGTGCGCGAGGATGTCGACGGTCGAACGAAGAATGTAGATCGAGGTCGCCGGGTCCGCGACGACGCGGAGCAAGAGTGCAGCCAGTCCAGGATCCCATGCGTCGTCGAGATATCGGCAATTGAAATTTTCGCCTTGACGCAGGCGCTCCTCAAGAGACTCGAGGAAGCAAGCGGGGTTGCCGCGGTAGGCGAGTTGAAGCATCGCCGGTCGATCGACGAGGTCCTGGGGCTGGGACGCCTCCGCGACGAGGGCAGGGATCCACTTGGCCCAGAATGCCTGGCCTCTGGTGTGGGGGCGCGGAGGAAGCCCGTCGCGGACACCGCCGAGCCAGTCTGGTTCGACCGCGAGCAGCAAATACAGCGCACGACAGGCCGTCAGCGTGTCTCGATGTATGGCCGCGCCGTCGTGGGGTGGGGACGTCATCGCCTGGAGGAGATATTGCTTGTGTACACCTCGGATACGGATTCTGAGGGCGTCATCGGCGGATTGCCAGCCGGGCATCTCCATGAGATTGACCCTCGATGGGTCGTATGATCTGCTATCCACGCGGAGCGAGAGGTCCCTGTGAAGGTGGTCGAGCCGAGACGAATGGCCGTCCTCGAGCGATTCGAGGGACGTGAGGACACGATGCTCGGGCGGGGGGTCCAGGCGGAACGCGAGGTCGGCGAGGCGCTCCTGTTCTTCTTTCCATGTAAGCCGGAGTCGTTCTGCCTGTTCGCCCGCGATTGGGACGGCCCCGAGGATGTGGTCGAGTGCCTGTTTGAGGGCGGGGTGTTGATCCACGGCGTCCACCACGCGGGACCAGTCGTGTCCGTCCTGGGGCAGCCGTCGCGCTACGTATGCTAGTGCCTCGACCCAGAACGTCACTGGAGTGGAGTTCGGGTGGCCCAGCTGCGCGATGAGCCAGGCGGTCTCGTCAGTGGGCAACAGCCCATGGTGCCCGAGGACGGCGGCGGCTGTGAAGGCCTCGATCGGACGGATGAGCGCTGCGATCGCGCGCAGGAAACGTCTGCGTCCGGGGGGATCGTAGTTCACGCGGGGGTCGTCGCCCTGCCAAACGTCTCTCGGAACCAGCTTGGTATGGGTAGCGATACAGCCGTGCGCGTACCTTGCGAGCGCAACGGTCACTGCAGGATCCTGGAGCGCGTCCCAGGCGCGCTGCCACAACGCGTTGCAGCAACTAGCGAGCCCGGTGTCCTGCTCGACGTCCTGCGGATGTGCCGTCATCCAGTCGAGGATGAGCGGGATGTCGGCATCGCCCAAGCACGGAACGAGCTCTTTAGCGAGGAAATGTTCGTAGTTTCCTGTCCGTGACGGATCCCGCGCGGTGTGCAGGTGCGTGAGCAATTCCGGAACGCCGAGGTGATCGGGCCAGAGGGTGAAGAGCACGTTGCCCAGCAATTCGTCCTGGGGGTCGTGCGCACTTGAAGAGCCGAGGAGCGAGCGCAGTGCGGCCATTTGTTGCGGCCGGGCGACGTGCTTAAGGGCGCGTGCGGCTAGGGCGCGGAGATGAACGTCTTCGTCCTCGTTCATTGCGAGATCCAGCAGCGCATCGGACAGGGTGATCTCTCGGCATGTGTCGGCCAGATGGATTGCGATCCGGCGTGCGATCGTGAAGCGATGACTACCGCGGATCCAGGGCTCTAGCTGGCCGGCGAGGCCGGTATGTCGAATGTCGACGTAGGCCTGATGCAGAATACGCTCATCGTCGGCGAAATTACGCAGATCGGCTTGGTCGAGCATTGCGTCCACGAGGGCCGCGCGTTGCGCCTCGGAGAACGATCGCAGGTCGCCGTGGAGCGTCATGGAGAGGTCCCGCTTGAACGCCTCAGCGGCTAGTCGTGGTCGTGCGGGTAGGAGCCAGGCAGCGACCTCCCGCAGTTCCATGGGGACGCCGGCGCCAGGCGAAGGGAACAGCAGGTCCGAAAGGTCGTCGTCGTCGAGTCTCCGGGCGATGAGGAAGCGTGCGGTGAGAAATTCCGCGAAGCTTCGGTGGTTCCACACCAGGTGCCAGGGGCCGTATGCAGTGAAGAGGTGAGTGTGTTCGACGACCTCCTGGAGGGCCGCGATCGTGACAGGGAACTCGCTGTCGGCGATCGTCTCGACACCGGTGAGTTCGTCGAGGGCGACGTCGGCGTAGGAGCCCGCCGGGACATCGCCGCCCGCAGGTCGGCGATGAAGGCTGGAGCGCGCGAGGAAATTGGTAGGCTGCTGCCATCCGGCTGGCGATCATCATGCGCTCGCTCGCTGTTTGTCCGCCCGACGTGTGCGCGGCGTGGCGGCTCGCGCTCGGGTCATCACACAGGAGCCGGCAGCCCGCCTCGAAGAGGTCCCATCGCCGTTCGGGAAGCTTGCGTTGCGCCTTGAACATCGGCAGCAGGAAGCAGAGGAGCGTGATCGGTCGTGCGGCGAACAGTTCGGCGCGATGGGGTTTGAGCGCGGCCAAGAAGGCATCGGTGTCGACGCCACCGCGGGCCGCCGCAAGTCGGACGTCGACGGCGCGCAGGGGTGCTAATTCGTAGATCTGGACGTCCATGTCGGTCTTGCCGCTGTCGCGCCAGATCCGGCGGAGCTCCGTCTCCAGCGTATGAGGGACGGCACCTGTACGACAGGCGACGCGCAGCCGGAGGCGGTGCACGGGGTGCCGGGCAAGGATGCGTATAAGAGTGGCGGTCGCGTTCTCGGCGAGACTCTCGTCGAGCGAATCGATAAAGAGGTGGAGTTCGTGGGCGCCATCGAGGTAGTCCTTGTATTCTGGTGCGTCGAGCAAGTCTGGGTCGAGACGCTGGTATCGAAGGTCGACCGACAGCACCGCGGCGCCAGGCGGGACCCAGGATTGGTCGCGCGCTGTCCGCGCGAGCGTGTAACTCTTCCCCATGCCGGGCTCGCCGAGGAGGATCAAGCAGGGGATGTCGCGGAGCCTTGAGAGTTCGCGGAGCTGAGTGTGGCGTCGAAGCCAGGAGTCCTCAGGGTCGACGAGATAACCGCCGTTCTCGAGCAGCGGTGAGGCGTCACGGGGACTCCAGAAGCGTCTCCAGGCGAGGTCGTCGGCCACCGGCGCATCATAGCCCCAAACACCGGTGGGAGGTCGGCGTGATGCGCGCGCCGGTGCGAGCACCGCCGCAAGGGAGGCCAGCGACGGGGCGGGCTAGGCGAAACTCGGTGGCGAGCTGGGCTCGAAATGCTCATGCGGTGGCGAGCTGCGCATGGCTACGGTGAACCTCGCAGCGACGATCTGGTGGAGCGCGAGGACGTTTAAACAGAGTCGCATAGACCGGAGATCAAAGGAATCGAGCGACATGACCGGCGATCGAGGCGGGGTTGGCGTTGAACCGTTCGAAGGTGGCGGTGAGAGCGGTGTCGCGGTCGGTGGTCGTCCGGAAGAAGCGGTTGTGGGTCGTGGTCTTCTTGGTGGTCTTCCACACCCCCTCAACGGGGTTGAACTCGGGGGAGTAGGGGGGCAGGCGGAAGAGTTCGATGCGGTGCTGGTTGGCCGCGAGCCATTCCTGGCCAGCCGCGTCGAGGTTGTGGCAGGGCCCGTTGTTCCACGGCCAGCTCGATCACTCGGCGCCCGGCGATATAGCCCCCTTCGACACTCAAGCGCCGGAGCCCCTGTCGTCCGCCCCGGACTCGTCGCTGCGCGGCGGCGGGGTCGCAGGGCTGGTGCTCGTCGATCCCGCGGAAGATGGTTGGTTCGAGTCACACTTGAGGCCGATGAGCAGCGCTATCAGTGCTATCACGGCAGCGGCCATAGCACCGATCGTTCCCCAAGCGCTGATCTTGTGCTCGCGTGTCCACGGCTCCCGGGCAGGATTCGCCTTGTCCTTCGCCGCGAGGAGGTCCGCCCGCGTCCATTGGCGCGATGCAATCTCACCCGTGGTCGTCGGTTGGCCGCGGAGCTTGATCCCGACGCACCGCTTGCGAAGCTCATCAATCGGGTCCGCCATTCGGATCACCGTTTTTCGCGGGGGGGCGGCGCTGTCGCCGGGCCAGGTTCGCCATTCCAGGCGCTCGAACGCCAGGGCGAGCTTCTCCAGATTTTCGCTGTCCAGCCCGGTAACCCAGAGCGAGGGGCCAGCCGCGAGGGTCGCCGGCTCGACGTTCACCGGGGGAGTATCTTCGCCCAAGTGGGCAAACACGAAACTGGCGAAAACATGGGCGTGCCAGCCAGCCACCGGTTCGTCGAATGTGAGCACTAGGACTGGCCCCTTCGCGTCGACGAGGCGTTGTACGTCTGGCGGGAATTTGTCGAGATCGACCGGTCGTCGAACCTTCTTGTCGACAACGAGATGGGCGACCGTGTCGGGATTCCAGCAGCTCAGCTGATATGTAACGAAGTCGATCTCTGCGCCGTCCAGTCTGGCTCGACCGAGCTGGACATCGCGGAAGCTGGCGCCGCGCAGATCAGCATCCGAAAACTCGGTGTTCTCTTTGACCTTTGCGCCGTCGAGGACGGCCTCCCGCAGGTCGGCCTTCGTAAAATCTGCCCCCCCGAGGTCGGCACCAGTCGCGCGAAATTTGAAGAGCTTCGCCCCGCTGAAATCGGTTCCGGTCAAGTCCGCGCGATCCGCATGAGCCTCACGCATCTCGACCAGACGGAAGGCCGCGCCGGGGAGACTTGCGTCGTCGAGACACACCTTGTAAAGGGAAGATCCGTTGAACGTGGCATTCCGCCCGCGGACGCGTGAAAGGTCCGCCGAGTCGAAGTTCGCCACCAACTGCGCGTCCTGCAGGACCGCATCCTGCAGCTGCGCAGCGGTGAGGTTCCCGTTTTCAATCCGGGCGCGGTCCAGCCGGGCGCCGCGGAGCTTAGCGTCGCGGAGATCGGCCGAGCCCATCAGCTCCGCGCCGCTCAGGACGACCTCCGGGAGCTCGGCGTTGTTGAAATTGGGGTTGACGAGCGTGACCTCCGCGAGAGCGGCCTTCGCGGGCCACACGCGGCCCGGGAGATCGACATCTGCACCCTCGAATCGCCTCCCCCGGACGTCCTCCCTCTTGGTCGCCAAGTCCAGCAGTGTCATTGCCACCCCGCCACCTCAGACGCGGTTGCGCCCCGCCATCGGGACGACGTTTCCGCCGGCTTCACCGGCGGCATCGCCAAGGAAGGCTCGCTCGACCTCGCGGATTTCGTCCTTGCGGCGCGGGCGCTCGGCGACCAGGCGATCGAAGAATTCCTTCGTGATCGCCTTGTACTCGAGTAGGGCGTCGACGATGGCGTACGCCGTGCGGGACGGCGTCTCGTTCGGTCCCGGCAGGATGTGGATCATCTCTTGACCGCCGGGCATGAACCGGATGAATCGGCGCAGTTCGTCCGCGCTGAACATCCGGAGAAGCAAGCGACGCAGGCTGTCATGCCGCTTTTCTTCATCGGACTTCTCTGCAGTCATCTTCGATCTTCCTCCGATCTGGACGAGGCATCCTACCAACTCCCGCCCGCTCCGCCCGCTCCGCGGGTGACACCCCCCGATAGGATCAGTCACGCCTGTCGTGTGTGATATCGCACAGAGCGTTCTCTCGCCTCCCCTGCAATACCTGTAATCACCCCTTCACCCGGTGAGTTTCGGGATAATTCAGGCGTGGTACGCCTTGGATCTCGAGGAAGGTTGAGGCAGACGACGCGGATGGGTTCCCAGTTGCGGGTCCTTCCGGACCAGCGCACCGCGTGGAGGCGCTGGGCGGCGGCATAGACGCGGCAGGGGTGCTTGGTGTTGTACCAATCGACGAAGCGTTCGACCATGCAACGGCAGCGGCGATGTCTACGAAGGGGCGCGAGGGGGCCGCGGAGTGGGCCGAAGCTGTGCAAGACGTCGGGGTTCGTGCGGCCGCGGTGAAGATGCAGACGGCGCTCCCGAAGAGTGTCGCGGTGAGGGGCGGCGGGGCGACGAATCTCGTCGACCCCGCCGAGCTCGTCGGGATACGCGGAGCCGAACAATACTTGGCCGAGAGCCCCGACTTGCGGATTGCGCTGTTCTACTCGCTGAAAATCGTCTTTCCTTCGGCCGATGAGCTACGAGCCTCTCTCGCCAATAACGGGCCGACGGCGGATGTCGTCGATCATTTGCCCGGCAGGATCGCCTCCAGGATCGAGGTGACGGACGCGGCGGCAGGCCGGTCGGGGGCGTGTCGCAGGCCCGGGATTCGGTCGTCCTGTATATCGAGCCGGCGGTCGGAAGGATCCACTTCTCGAGTCGAGTCGGGACGGTTCGACGAGGCGGTCGAGAGCAGGCACTAGGCGATAGGCTCGCGGCTCGCAAATTGGCCACGCGGCTGACGTCGCGCGAATCGGTGCCTGCGCGGGTATCCGGTCAGCCCGGACTGTTCGCTAGCGACCAGGCTATGAGGACCTGATCGATGTTGGGTCGGAGGCTCTTGTCGTGGGCCGAGAGCTGCTTACACCAGACTTCGACGGCCTGCTTGCGTTCGAGTTGGTCGAGCAAGTTGTCGACGACCATTCGCCACGAGGCTCCGCCCTGGGGCAGATCCATGGTGATATCTCGCGCCTCCATCATGGGTAGTAGTCTGTTGACCAGGGCTCGCAAGGTGTCGGTACTCCCTTCACAGAGAGCATGGAGAATCTCTTGTAGTGGGCTCCGCCAGTCGTCCGGGGACCAGTACGGGAGGGCGCGCGCGAGGTTTGATCGAAGCGTCGAAACTTCGCCCTCGAGGTAATCCAGCAGCTCGGAGAACGGCGACAGACCCGTGGAGACGAGCTTGATGGCGTCGGGCGGAATGCCACGAGACAGGCGTACGGCGAGATCGACCAGATCTTCGTAGCGTTCACCGCTGAGGCGTACTCTGGTATAATGCCCCATCCGGGCGTCCACTGTGGGTATCAGGCGGATCCATGGACCAAATGTTTGGTGGATCAATTGCCGGATGCGTGTCATATCAACGAGCCCTTCGGGATCGTCGATACGCAGGTGGACAAAGGGCTCCCCGCCGAGATCCTTCCACAGCGCCTGGACGTTCGCCGGGAGACGCTCGGGGTCCGTAAAGCGCGCGCCGCGCTGCCGCCAGCGTATGACGTCGTCAACCGTCCAGGCGCTGCCGAAGAAGGTCCGAGAGTCCATGCGGCAGTTCGTGGTGTCGCCCGGCTCACCATGGACATCTCGGAGCCGCGCGCCGGACAGGTCCGCGTTCGCCAGCTCGCAATCGGTGAGGTCGGCATGGCTGAGGTCCGCGTTCCTGAGATCCGCACCCCAAAGCGAGGCCTTCTCGAGCATCGCAAAGGCCATCTGCGCGTCGACGAGCAGCGCTCCGGCGAGATCGGTCCTCGGCAGTCGCGCTCTCTCGAGCTTGGCTTCTCGCAACGAGGCGGAGCGAAGGTTGCAGCGGAGTAACACGGCGTCACTCAGGTCGGCGCGGTCGAGGAGCGCGCCGGTGAGATCGAGGTCGTCGACGACGACGCCGTGGTAGTCTAGACGCACGGGGTTCGAGTCGTCGTGAGCGCGCTCCCGGTGGCGCATGAACAGCTCGCGGCGGCGTGCCAGTTCCTCGGGTGTGTTCCCCATCGAGGGTCTCCGTGAAGTGGGTTAGGATGGTGGCGGCTTCGCCGCAAGAATTCCATGAAAAAAGCAGATCCGCCCGGCATCGAGTTGCTCGAGGTCCGCCCCGTGTACGAGAACCGCTTTTGCACGGTCTATGACGATCGCGTCCGCATGCCCTCGGGCGCCGAGGGGACCTACGTCCGGGCGTTGTGGAAGGCGGCCTACTCGGTCGCCGTCCTGCCCATCCTCGCCGACGGCCGGGTCGCCCTGGTTCGCTGCTTTCGCCACGCGGTCCGGGACTGGCTACTTGAGGTGCCCAAGGGCTTCGGCGAGCCGGGCTGCTGCGTAGAGGAGAACGCGGCCCGAGAGCTGCGCGAAGAGATGGGGCTCGTGGCTGGGCGCCTAGTTCGACTCGGGTCGAGCTTCGCCGATCCCGGAATGATCGGCAACCCGATCCAGTGCCTCGTAGCCTTGGACTGCCGCGAGGCGCGCGCTCCGCAACCGGAGGTGTTCGAATCGCTGCAGCGGATCGCGCCGCTCAGCTCACCTGAGATCGTCACTGCGATCACGGACGGGGTGATCGTCGACGCCGTGACGACGATGCTGCTGCTGCGTCATGTCGCGGGCTTGCTGCCGCCCCCTACGCGCCATAGTACGCCATAGTTGGGGCGCTTCAGCGAGAGGTCGAGCAGCCCGGCGTCCTCATGGTCAGGGGCGTCGGTGTCGAGGAGACTGACGATGTCACCGTCCGAGAACCCACCGGACGCGACCACGGAGCAGGTGCCGGGGACGTCGCGGGGGGCCAGTTCGCGGAGGAAAGGCTGTCCGTGGCGCTGCTTCTTTCGTTCGAACAGTCCGCGCCGCCGCAGGGCCGCCCCCAATCGCTCGAAGTAGTCCTGCTCGGCCTCGTAGAGGGCTCGGGACATGGTCTCCTGCATGTTGGGGCAGGACAGTACCTCGTGCCGCAATTCGAGCCACCGGGTGGGCTCGGCGAGCATCCGGAGCTCAAGGAGGTTGGCGAGCGACAGATCCTCGAGCCCGGCAGGGTCGATCGCCAGCGGTGGGTCGACGCGGTGCGGGTAGAGCGGCCGCTGGCTCTCGACGAATCGCTGCGAGGTTTGGTGCGAGAGGGCTGCGTCGTACCAGTCCGCGACGAGGTCCTGCTGAGCGTCTGAGGCTTGTGGTCCGCCCGGGATCGGGCTGGCCGGAGCGCGGAGGGGGCTGGCGATGATCAACCCGCCGTCGAAGGCGGCGGGGACGTTTCCCGTGTAGGAAGCCATTACACGCTCCCAGATCTGTGCCTGATCTGGGTCAGTGATGCGTTGGGAAAAGAACGCCTTCTCGAGCCGGGCAGCCTTGAGGGCCTCCGGGTTGGTCTGATAGCCGGCCACGTGTTCGACGACTCGCTCGACCAGCGACCGACCGACACTCGTCAGCTCCTCGGGTCGGCGGAGCAGTTCGATGCGTAGACGAGCGCCGAATACGGAGGCGAGGCTCGTCGGACGCCACGCCAGCGGCGGGTGATGGACCTCCGAACGGGTGAAATGCCGGTCTGTCCAGGCGGGGACCTCCGGGTCGACCCGCGCGGCTCGCTCGGCGCTGTTACGCGAGAGATCGGCGAACAGATCGCCCTGACTGATCGGCGAGCCGTTCGCCGTGGCCCGCGCGGCCCGACGGATGAAGCCAAGGGCAACGCCATCCTCGAATAGTCCGCGCGTAATCGAATTGGCGCGTACGAGCGCCATCAAGGGGTGGTTGTTGAGATCGGAATCGGCGAGCACCAGGCTCCCGCTGACGAGCACTGTGTGCTTGACCAGGAGCTCGAACGCCGCGGGCGTCTGCGGCTGATCAGGGAAATGACTCTGGAGGCTCTCATGAAATATGCTGTGGCGAATGTCGACGATACCCACGCGCGCCCCCGGAAGGATTGACTCCGAGACAGGAGTGACACGGACGTGGTCGCGCGGTCAAGGGGCGAGCCAGACCTTTCGTGAGGCAACTCATTCGCGAACCAACCGTGCTCGGATGCTTTGCCGCGAGGCACTCCGGTTGATACAGATCCAGATCCACGAGCCGCCGCTCGTGCTCGTGTCATGGGTGGGAGTCGCCGTCGTGGTCATGAAGTGCGCAACCTGCGCGTGTCGTAGGGTACATCCGGGTGTCGATCGAAGACCAGACCCTCGGACCGGAGGACGTGTGGGATCGCGAGCCAGATGGGCCACCAGCCCCGCCGCCGAGTAGATCCCATACTGCTCTGAGCTTGGCTCTGGATTGAACATCAATGCACAGGATCCCCCAGACGAGATCATCGGCTCTGGTCTCACGACCTTCAACAAGGTAATATAGGCCACCGTATGGGGGATTTCTTTGATATAAGCGACCACGTAATGGCCAGCTTCATGGTCGGCGCGTTCTCGAAGGTCTTCTTCTTCGGTGAGAGACACGACGCAAGATCAGCACGGTGAGAAGATGCAGTCAAGCAAGGATACCAGCTCTCCATACGGATGTCGGGAGCCGGATCGAGCTTCGGTCAGCGCATCACTTGATGCCCGAGATTGAAGGCCAGGGGGTTCTCCTCCCGGAGGCTCATTGGGAGTGCCATCTTGGCGCTCATGATGTTCATCCGCTTTGCAGCAAGAAGCCCGCCATGGCGCTGCCGGGAAGGATGATGCTGTACTTGGCCTACTACGGCAGCCGTGAGGGCTGTCAGTTTTCACGAGCAAGCGGCGGGTCACCGGCAGCGCGCGGAGGAAGAGCAGGGGGCACGGGCGAGGAAGCCGGGCTGGTGCGCGAACGGTTCCTTCAGCAGCCAGCGGTCATGAGTGCCGCGCACCACGAGCACGTCGTGGGCGGTCAGGAGGATGCAGCAGCAGTCAAGGCTGTCGGCGCCGTCGACGAGGTCGCCGATCGAGAGCAGGGTGTCGATGCCCTGTCCCGAGAGCCAGGTCAGGAAAAACTCGAGGCGCACGTCCTTGCCATACAGGTCGCCGATCGCGGCTAAGAACGGCCGGGTAGATCTTAGATGAGGCACGAGCGAGCATCCGATGGCTGCGGCCTCTGAGCCAGGCCACCCTGCCGGATGCTGCGCAGACGAGGAACCGTCGCCTTGCGCGCAACGACGAAGGACGAGGATACCTGCTCCGCCATCTGGTGGCGGGGCTTCCACCTTTCTGCCGCCACGGGCGGCCATCGCCGCCGTTCCCACTGCCGCAAGATAGCGTCACTTGTAGCGTCGGGTGCTCGAATGCCGAGGCGTCGATAGCAGCCGGCTGAGGCCGCTGTCAGATCCACCGGTGCGCTGTGGCCGCGCTCGTGCGTTATCGAACACTTTGGGTCCTTGCCCGACTGGCGCGAATCACGCGTTGCCAAAGCGTTGCCAAAACGTTGCCAAAATCCGGGTCGAACTGGTCCGCGCTGGGCCGACGTGGGGCGCGCCCAACCCCGCCAGAACGCCCGTTTACCTGGGATAGCAGCCGATCTGCTGGTGCGGGGGCGTCGTGGGGGATTGGGGCGGCCAGTGTTGGCCAGGAACACCGCGAAGCAGGGCGGCAGCGCGGGCGGGTAGGCCGGTGGCGTCGGGACGATGAAGGCGCAGCCGAAGTTGGCCTTGCTCGCCGCGGCCGCGGCGCAGGCCGGCACGCAGGCTCCATCGGCGCAGCCCTGGTCGGCGGCGCAGGACTCGAGCACCTGGCCCATGCCGTCGACGACGGCGTGCAGGTCGGGGCTGCACAGCTTCTCGATTGGAGGCGGATCGCCGGTGGTGTCGCCGGTGGTGTCGCCGGTACCGTCGCTGGTCGAGTTGGTCGAACTGGTGGTGGTGCCGGTGTCGCTGGCGCTCGAGGTGTCGCTGATCGAGGCGGGCTGGGTGGTGTCGCCGGTGTCACCAGTTGTGCTCGTGCCGGTGGTCGGTGCTTCGCCG
>Ga0209480_10000901_pt1 | contig 22759 bp, 19 predicted proteins | sample JI61114C2DNA_FD_187501 | JGI IMG/M metagenome (GOLD analysis project Ga0209480, IMG submission 187501) | Wastewater effluent complex algal communities from Wisconsin, to seasonally profile nutrient transformation and Carbon sequestration -... | ecosystem: Engineered > WWTP > Effluent > Algae... | reverse complement strand
TCTTCAACACTTTTCCAGTATTTTTTGTTTGATGCCATTGTATAGTATATTAGCTTCTTAAATTATTTTATTAATAGTGACATTTACCACATTCTAAACCTCCCATTTGAGCCGCAGTTAACTGAGAAACTCCGTATTTTTTAGAAAGTTCTTCGTGGACTTTTTTGTAGTAAGTATTATCTTCTAATTTCACATTTGTTTCTCTGTGACAGTTAATACACCATCCCATTGTTAGTGGAGCATGTTGTTTCATGATCTCCATTTCCTCAACTGGTCCGTGACAAGTTTGACACTCAACTCCTGCAACAGTTACGTGTTGAGAGTGGTTGAAATAAACGTGATCTGGTAAATTATGGATTCTAACCCATTTAACAGGCTTAGTTTTACCTGTGTATTTTTGCAATGATTTGTCCCATCCAACAGCATCATATAATTTAGCAATTTCACCATCGTAAAATGCTTTTGAATGCTCCTCAGTTGCAGTAGTTTCAGCTACTTCACTAATATTTTTATGACAATTCATACAAACATTTAATGAAGGAATATTAGAATGTTTACCAACTCTTGCAGCAGAGTGACAGTATTTACAGTCAATTCCGTTTTCACCAGCATGAATTCTGTGCGAATAATGAATTGGTTGCACTGGCTCATACCCTTGGTCAACACCAATTTGCATTAACCAACCATAAGCAAAATAAGCACTTACCAACAACAACATAATTACAGAAACTAATACTAAAAATTGATTTTTAGCATATGCATTGAAAAACGACATTAAAGAACGATCTTTTTGCACTACTTCCAATCCTTTAGCTCCAGCAATTTTAGTAAGCATACTATTTACTAAAAATAGCATCACAACTAACATTAGCATAACTAATGAAAGCACCCCTAAAATTACGTTGTTAGAAACACCTGATTCATTAGCAGCTGTTTCTCCGCCAGGCAATGGATTTGGAGTAACAACAACTGGAGCTGGTTCAGAAGTATACGCTAAAATATTGTCAATATCTTCATTTGACAATTGCGGAAATGCAGTCATTGGAACTTTGTTGTTCTCTTCAAAAACTTTTACAGCTTGCGCATCTCCTGACTTGATTAAATCTCCACTATTTTTAACCCACTTGTATAGCCATTCTTTGTCATACTTAGAAGCAACATCACGAAGCGCTGGACCCGTAGCTTTACCATCTAATTTATGACATGCAGCACAATTGGTATTAAACAATTCCTTACCCTTTGCTACATCTTGAGAAAATGCTGATAAAGAATTTAGTAGCACGAATGCTAAACTGAAGAAAATCTTTGAAAACGATTTATGGTTACCCACCTTTTTCATATTTAAAATGATTATCGACTAATTTTTGGTATGGTTTTAGTATTGCTTACCAAAAACAACACGTTATTTTTTCAAAACTCCGACAAAAATACAATATTAGAACTATTATTAAAACCTTAATTTTATCTTAAAACACAATTTATACTTATTCTAAATAATTTTATTTCCATCGTATATAAACATAAATTGTATTTTTGTATTAAAATAAATTCAAAATGAGAAATTTAACCAAACATAAGTCATTGTTTTTCTTATTAATATGTACTCTATATGGTGCTAATAGCTTTTCACAAGAAGACAAAACAACACTTTATCAAGATTTAAAAATAGAGCTATTGTTAAAAGAAAAAAGAAAAATTAATCAAAGCATCTCTACAAATGAATCATATAAAATTCAAATATTTTATGGAAATAGTAACGATTCTAAAAAAAAATTACAAGAATTTAAAAGAGAATTTAACGAGATTGATGGTACAATTGTGTACACAAATCCGAATTTTAAAGTTTGGATTGGGAATTTTGAAACTCGAATCGAAGTAGAAAAAGCAATGTTGGAAATTAAGAAAAAATATCCAACCGCATTACTTATAAAGCCTTCAAAATAAAAATAGTTTCAGTTAAAAAAGCCTTGCAATTGCAAGGCTTTTTTAACTGAAACTATTTTCATTTAACATTACACTAAAAAGTGGGGAAGTTAAAAATTATGGGGAACTTTTTTTAAAATATAGTTAAGAATTGATTTAGAATTAATCCACAATTTATGTTAGTACCTTCTATTTTAATTTTTTCTTTACTTCCACTTCTTGAAAAGCTTCGATTAAATCGTACTCTTTAATATCGTTGTAGTTTTTAATCTGCATGCCGCAATCGTAGCCTTTAGAAACTTCTTTAACATCGTCTTTAAAACGTTTTAAAGTAGCTAATTCTCCAGTATAGATTACAACACCTTCTCTAATTAAACGGATTTTAGAATTTCTAAAGATTTTACCATCAGTAATCATACATCCTGCAATAGAACCTACTTTAGTTACTTTGAAAATTTCTCTAATTTCAGCTGTTCCTGTAATCTCTTCTTTCAATTCTGGCGAAAGCATTCCTTCCATAGCATCTTTCAAATCATCGATAGCATCGTAAATAATTGAATAGTTACGGATATCAATTTCTTCCTTATCAGCTAATTGTTTTGCATTTCCTTGCGGACGAACGTTAAATCCTATAATAATTGCATCAGAAGCTGAAGCTAACAATACATCAGATTCGGTAATTGCTCCAACACCTTTGTAAATGATTTTAATTTCAATTTCTTCAGTTGACAATTTAGAGAATGAATCCGCTAATGCTTCAACAGAACCATCTACATCTCCTTTTATAATAATATTTAATTCTTTAAATTGACCAAGAGCAATACGACGACCAAGTTCAGCAAGTGTTGTATGCTTTTTAGTTCGAGCAGATTGTTCACGTTGCATTTGAGTACGTTTTGCAGCAATTTGTTTTGCTTCTCTCTCGTCTTCATACACATTAAATTTATCACCCGCAGTTGGCGCACCATCTAAACCTAATACTGATACTGGAGTTGATGGTCCTGCAACTTTAATTTGATTCCCCCTTTCGTCAAACATGGCTCTAATTTTACCATGATTCTTTCCAGCTAAAACATAATCCCCAATGTGAAGTGTTCCTGCTTGAACTAAAATAGTTGATACATAACCCCTGCCTTTATCTAATTGCGCTTCTACTACTGTTCCAAGTGCGGCCTTATTTGGGTTAGCAGTAAGTTCTAAGACTTCTGCTTCTAATAATACTTTTTCCAATAATTCTGGCACACCTTGACCAAATTTAGCTGAAATATCGTGAGATTGATATTTTCCACCCCAATCTTCAACTAGAAGGTTCATTCCTGCTAATTGCTCTTTAATTTTTTCAGGATTAGCCGCTGGCTTATCCACTTTATTAATAGCAAAAATCATTGGAACACCTGCTGCTTGAGCGTGACTGATTGCTTCTTTTGTTTGAGGCATGATGTCATCATCGGCAGCCACTACAATAATTGCAATATCGGTTACTTGAGCTCCACGTGCACGCATTGCAGTAAACGCTTCATGACCCGGTGTATCTAAAAATGTGATTTTTTCCCCACTTTCTAAAATTACCCCATAAGCTCCAATATGCTGTGTAATTCCGCCCGATTCACCAGCAATAACGTTTGCTTTACGAATGTAATCTAATAAAGATGTTTTACCATGATCTACGTGTCCCATTACAGTAACAATTGGTGCTCTGTGTACTAAATCCTCTGGATTATCTTGAATAATTTCTGTGGCTTCTTCAATATCAGTTGTAATAAATTCTACTTCAAATCCAAATTCATCTGCTACAATAGACAATGTTTCCGCATCCAAACGCTGATTCATTGTAACCATGATTCCAAGTGACATACATGTTCCAATTACTTTTGTAATTGGTGCATCCATCAATGATGCAATTTCACCAACGGTAACAAATTCAGTTACCTTCAATGTTTTACTTCCTTCTTCTTTCGCTTGTAATTCATCATCAACACGTTGACGATGCGAATCTCTTTTATCTCTACGATATTTCGAAGATTTTGATTTATTTCCTTTACCCTGAAGTCTTTCTAAAGTTTCTTTAATTTGGTTTTTAACGTCTTCTTCAGAGGGCTCTACCTTTTGAATAATTGGTTTTTTACCTTTATTAAATCCACTTCCTGCTGTACCACCTTTTACAAAATCTTTTTTAGGACTAGCCCCTTGATTGTTAGCGCCAGAAACACCAGGTTTTATGATTCTTTTACGTTTATTTTTATTGTTAGCTGCACTTGCTCCGCCAGTATTTTGAGCTTGAGGAGTTCCTGTCTTTTTAAGATCTTTTTTAAGATCTTCTTTTTTCTTTTTTGGTTTTTCAAATTGAGATAAATCAATTTTTTGTCCTGTGAAAGTTGCACCTGAAAGTTTTTGATATTGTGTTTCAATTTTAACTTCAACTTCTTCTATTGCTTCTGCAACTGATTCAACTGTTTTAACAATTTCAACTTTCTTAGTTTCTTGTTTTTCCTCTTTAGGTGCTTTTACTTCTTCTGAAGCTTTTGCTTTTGAAATTTGAGGAGCAAATTCTTTTTGTTCAGAAAGAGGAAAATCAGATTTAACATTTTGTTTTTTAGGGTCTAATTCTATTTTCCCAACTGCTTTTGGCGCAGTTACATTAGCTTTAGCTTTAATAACTTCTTGTCTTTGACGTTCTTCTTCCTGCAAACGTTTAACTTCTTGTTCTTTTTCAAGTTCACGTTTAAGCGCCTCCTTCTCTTTTCTTTTCTCTTCACTTACTTCAAGAGAGGCTACCTTATTTCCTTTGTCAGCAGAAAATTGACCGCATAAGACTTTGTATTCCTCTTGTGATATTTTAGCATTTGGACTCGACTCAATTTCATGACCCTTTTCTTTAAGAAAGTCCACAGCTCTATCAAGAGAAATATTTAACTCCCTTAAAATTTTGTTTATTCTTATTACTCTTTCTTCAGACATATAATCTTTTTAAAATTCTTCTTCGTTGTGTGTTGTTTAAATTATTAGGTTATCCTTCTAATTCTGTTTTTAGTATATTCATAACATCTATGATAGTTTCTTCTTCAAGATCTGTTCTTCTTACTAAATCAGCAATATCTTGTTTAAGAACAATTCTTGCTGTATCTAAACCAATTTTTTCAAACTCCTCAATAATCCATACATCGATTTCATCTGAAAATTCTCTTAATTCAACATCTTCTTCTTCTGTAGCTCCTTCACGAATTACATCAATTTCGTAACCAGTTAACAAACTTGCTAGTTTAATATTATTTCCGCCTCTTCCGATTGCTTTTGAAACTTCTTCAATTTTCAAAAAAGCTTCTGCAGTTTTAGCTTCTTCGTTGATTTTAACTGAAGATACTTTTGCAGGACTTAATGCTCTTGTAATATATAATTGAGGGTTTGTTGTAAAATTAATAACGTCAATATTTTCGTTACCTAATTCGCGAACAATTCCATGAATACGAGAACCTTTCATTCCTACACAAGCTCCAACTGGATCAATTCTATCATCATAAGAATCTACTGCCACTTTTGCTTTTTCTCCAGGAATACGAACTGCTTTTTTAATTGTAATTAAACCATCAAATACTTCTGGAATTTCTTGTTCAAATAACTTCTCTAGAAAATCTGGAGAGGTTCTTGACATGGTAATTTGAGGTTTATTCCCTTTCAATTCCACGTTTTCAATAACTCCTTTTACATTATCTCCTTTTTTAAAATAATCGTTTGGGATTTGTTTTTCTTTTGGTAAAACTATTTCGTTACCATCATCATCCATCAAAATTATAGCTTTTGGACGAACATGGTGTACTTCTGCCGTATAAATATCTCCAATTAAATCTTTAAATTGTTTGTAAAGATTTGTATTATCATGTTCATGAATTTTAGAAATTAAATTTTGACGCAATGCCAAAATAGCTCTTCTTCCTAATTGAAATAATTTTACTTCTTCAGAAACATCTTCGCCAACTTCGAAATCTGGTTCAATCTTTCTTGCTTCAGATAAAGAAATTTCAGAATTCCCATCTTCTACTTCACCATCTTCTACTACAACACGATTTCTCCAAATTTCCATGTCTCCTTTATCAGGATTTATGATAATATCAAAGTTATCATCCGAACCATACTTCTTTTTTAATGCATTCCTAAACACATCTTCTAAAATTGCCATTAGGGTAACTCTATCAATGAGCTTATCATCTTTAAATTCTGAAAACGATTCAATTAATGCAATATTCTCCATGTCAACTCTTTATTTTAAAATGATACTATAACAATTGCTTCTTTAATACTTTGGTAATATAATTCTATTTTTTTATCAACCACTTCTTTACCCTTTCCTATTTTTTTTGGCGCTCTAACTTGCCATTCTAAAGTAATTTTTTCATCATCTACCGCAGTTAATTTTGCTTCAATTTCTTCTAATGAAATTGTTTTTACTTTTAAATTCCTTCCTAAATTCTTTTTATATTGCCTTACAAATTTTAACGGACTTGATAATCCTGCCGAAGCTACTTCTAAAGAAAAATCCTGCTCCTCTCTATCTAATTTCACTTCAATCGATCTACTTACATCAATACAATCCTGCAAACTAACACCATTATCACCATCCAAAACAACACTTATTTTGTTTGCATCTTTAATCAATAAATCAATTAAAAAAAGATGAGGACGCTCCATTAAAGCGCGATCTAACAATTCTTGAACTTTATCCTTAAACAACATATTTTTTTTATAAAAAGAGGCACGCTTAGCGTGCCTCTTAATCTTTTTTATAACAACTCTGCAAAGATATAAATTATTTTCAATTAAAAAAAATTGTTAGTTTATATATTTTTCTGTAATTTTATGGTGTAATTTATTTACACTTATTAAAAAATAATCTAAAACAAAATTATGAAACGAATTTTAGTTCCAACCGACTTTTCTAAACATGCCGAATATGCTCTAAAAGTAGCTGCACAAATTGCTAAAAAAAATGATGGTGAAATTTTTTTAATTCACATGTTAGAATTGCCTACTTCTGGAAATGATGCAATCTCTACAGCTCACGAAATACCTGAATTGATGCTTTTCAAAAATGCAGCTGTTAATAAATTAGATTCTTTAATAGAATCTGAATTTCTTAATGGAGTTAAGATTTCAAAAATTATTCAATTTGAAATGGCTTTTGATGGTATTGTAAAATATGCTAAATCACACGGTATTGATTTAGTTGTTATGGGGTCTCATGGAGCAAATGGCTTTCAAGAGATGTTTATTGGTTCTAATACAGAAAAAGTTGTTAGAAACTCTGAAGCTCCGGTTTTAGTAATTAAAAGAGAGGAAGAAAAATTCAGTGCAAGTAAATTTGTTTTTGCTTCTGACTTTTCTGATGAAGCTAAAAAACCTTTCGAAAAAGCATTTGCATTTGCACAAGGATTCGGAGCACATTTACACTTAGTAAACATCAACACTCCTAACAACTTTAAATCTACTAAAATAGCACAACAAACTATGAAAGATTTTCTTACTGGGATTGACACAACAAACATAACTTCTCATATTTATAATGATGTAAATGTTGAAAAAGGAATCTTACATTTCGCAAAAAGTATTGATGCAGATTTAATTGGAATGAGTACTCACGGAAGAAAAGGCTTATCTCACTTCTTTAACGGAAGTATTAGCGAAGACCTAGTAAATCATGCAAAAAGACCCGTTATTACATTTAAAATATAGCCAACCTATTATATATTATAAAAAAAAGACCTCTAATTGAGGTTTTTTTTTCCCTTAATTCATAAAAATCAATTACATACTAAAATAAAAAAACTCCACTTATTTCTAAGTGAAGTTTTGTTGGCCCACAAGGACTCGAACCTTGAATGACGGTACCAAAAACCGGAGTGTTACCATTACACCATGGGCCAATTACCTAACAACCTTCTCCGATTGCGAGTGCAAATGTAATGCATATTTTTTATTCTGCAAATTTTTCTAAAAAAAAATATTAAAAAATTAATTTAACATTTTATGTAAACAAAAAAATAGTTTCTTTGTAGCTGAAATTCAGAAACCAATTTTTTTATGACTTCATTCAATTTTAAAGAATGGAACACCTTTTTAGGCTGGACCGCTTTTGCAATTGCATTAATTACTTATTCATTAACTGTTGAACCTACGTTGAGTTTTTGGGACTGTGGTGAATATATAGCAACATCTGCCAATTTAGAAGTTGGACACCCACCTGGAGCTCCATTATTTCAAATGTTAGGAGCATTTTTTGCAATGTTTGCCTTTAGTCCAGATAAAATTGCGTTGATGGTAAACTATCTTTCAGTTTTTTCAAGTGCTTTTACAGTGCTTTTTCTGTTTTGGTCATTAACAATGATTCTTAAAAAAGTGGTTGGCACTGCAAAAGAAATTTCAAACAATCAAAATGTAATGATTTTAGGAAGTGCTTTTATTGCTTCGTTAACGTTTACTTTTTCAGATAGTTTTTGGTATAATGCTGTAGAAGCCGAAGTATATGCAATGGCAACGTTTTTAATTGCCTTATTGTTTTGGTTAGGATTACGCTGGGAACAAGAACTGGAAACGCGTCGTGGAAATAAATGGTTATTAATCATTTCATTGGTAATTGGTTTGTCGTTTGGAGTTCACTTTATGGCTCTTTTGGCTTTTCCTGCAATCGGATTTCTTTATTTCTTTAAAAAATATAAAACAGTAACGGTAAAAAGTTTCTTGATTGCAAATGTTGTTATTATTGCTATTTTACTTTTTATCTTCAAATTATTACTTCCATACACTTTGGCTTTCTTTGGAAAAACCGAAATATTTATGGTTAACAGTTTAGGAATGCCATTTAATTCCGGAACCATATTTGCGTTTTTATTAATTATTGCTGCTTTTTACTTTGGATTAAATTATACCAAAAAGAAAGGTCACGTTTTTTACAATACTTTAATTTTAGCCACGCTTTTTATCTTAATTGGATTTTCAACTTGGCTAATGCTACCTATTCGTGCTAATGCAAATACACCAATTAACGAAAATAAACCATCTGATGCTGCCGAAGTTTTAGCATATTACAACAGAGAACAATATGGTGAGCAAAAATTATTTTATGGCCCACAATTTTCTGACACTTATGCTGGTTTAGATCCAGAAACACCTTATTTAGATGGCAAACCAAACTATGAGCGCGATTATAAAACAGGAAAATACATCATTACAAATAACTTTAAAAACGCTACTCAAAATACAGATGATGCACACAAAGCATTGCTGCCAAGAATGTGGAGCAATGAGCACAATGTAAATTACATGACATTTGGCGAACCTTTAGAATTTAGAATTAATCCAGAATATTCACATGAAGATGAATTAGTTCAAATAGTAACCGATTTTAGAAAAGCCTATGCAACCGGCGATATTGATTTAAAAGGTTATGATAAATTCTTAAATACATATGGCGAATATTTAATTGTTGATAAACCAAGTTTTACTACAAACATGAAATTCATGTTTCAATATCAATTTGGTTATATGTACATGCGTTATTTACTTTGGAATTTTGTAGGAAGACAAAACGATGAACAAGGAAAATATGAAGATTTAAAAGGAAATTGGATTACAGGAATTGACGTTATCGACGAGTTTTTTATTGGTTCGCAAGAAAATCTTCCTTCTGATATTGTTAATAATAAAGCGCGGAATATTTACTTCGGAATTCCTTTCATTTTAGCTTTAATCGGATTGGTTTTTCATGCAAAGCGTGACAAGAAGAGTTTTTATGTCTTGTTAGTATTATTCTTATTTACAGGATTAATACTAAAAATATACTTAAACGAAAGACCATTTGAACCAAGAGAACGTGATTATGCCTTAGTAGGTTCATTTTATGTATTTACAATGTGGATAGCATTCGGAATTTACGCGATATTCGATTGGATTAAACAATATTTAGCGCCTAAAGTTGCCATCCCAGTTGTATTAGTGATTTGCTTGTTAGCTTCTCCAGTAATAATGGCTAAAGAAAATTGGGACGACCACGATCGTTCAGATAAATATACAGCACTTTCTATGGCAAAAGCGTATTTAGATTCGTGCGAACCTAATGCAATATTATTCACCATTGGCGACAACGACACATTTCCATTGTGGTATATGCAAGAAATTGAAGGTTACAGGACAGATATTAGAATTGTAAACACAAGTTTATTCATGACCGATTGGTACATAGACCAAATGAAAATGAAAACACATAATTCTGCTCCTATTCCAAGTTCGTTCAATAGAGAACAATATAAAGGAAGTAGCAGAGATTACAGTTTATATGTTGAGCGCACAGAAGATCCTTTGCTACTTGATGAAATGCTTAAATTTATCGCATTAGAAGATGAAAGAGCCAAAATAACATTAGAAAGCGGTAATAAAGTAAATTATTTCCCTTCAAAAAAAGTAATACTTCCAATTGACAAGAATACCATTATCAAAAATAAAGTGGTTAGCCCAAAATTCTACGATTCAATAGTACCACAGATAGAATTTACAATCAAAGACAAAGCATTGTACAAAAATCGTCTGATGATGTTAGACATTGTGAATCAAAACAACTGGAAACGACCAATCTATTTTACAGGCGGAAGTTTTGGTGAAGACGATTATATTTGGATGAAAGATTACTTACAATTAGACGGAATGTGCTTTAAATTAGTTCCTGTTAAAACTACTGTTGAAGATCCTAATCCTATGGAAATGGGTTATATCGATTCTGATAAAATGTATGATATTGTTATGAAATGGGATTGGGGAAATAGTGAGAGTCCAAACATCTATCACGATCCAGAAACCCGAAAAAATAGTATTTCGTACCGAACCAATTTAGCACGATTGATGCAAACATTAATCAACGAAGGCAAAAATAGAAAAGCTGAAAAAGTAATTGATTTAGCTATGGCAAAAATGCCTTTAGAATATTTTGAATATTATTCGCTATTAGAGCCTTTTGCTGCTGGATATTACGAAGTAGGTCAAAAAGAAAAAGCACAAAAAATACTTTCAAAATTGATTAAAAAGCAACAAGAAATGTTAATATATTATCGTTCTTGGAAACCAAGTGACCAAAATTTTAGTGCAATGGATATTATGATGGACATTGAGCAATACAGAAGTTTCTTAGAAGTTTCTAAAAATGCAGAAGATTTAGAGTTCTATAATAAAGAAAAAGTAAAATTCAATAATTTCAACAAAATGTTTGAACGTTTTGGAAGAAAAATGGAATAACTAATTTTCAAAATATAAAATGTTCCAAGTGAAAGAAATTTCGTTTGGAACATTTTTTTTATACTAATTTTACAAGATGAACTTCAATTGGGTAAAAATAAATAAACTAATTAAAAAGATTTTCAATAATCTGGTTTGGGATATTCCAAATTCGGATAAAAAAATCTATTTAACATTTGATGATGGCCCAATTCCAGTAGTAACCGAATGGCTTTTAAATCTTTTAAAATCGGAAGAAATAAAAGCAACTTTCTTTTGTATTGGTGATAACATACAGAAACATCCAGCAATTTATAAAAGAATACTTGCTGAAGGTCACCAAACTGGAAATCACACTTTTAACCATTTAAATGGATGGAAAACCGAGACAAATCATTACATCGATAATTTCAAGTTGTGCGAAACTGAACATTCAAAACTCGAAACTCAAAATTCAAAACTTTTCCGTCCTCCTTACGGAAAAATTAAGCCAAGTCAATCAAAAGCAATTCGACATCTAGGCTACAAAATAATAATGTGGGATGTATTGAGTTATGATTTTGACCCAACCATTTCAGCAGAAAAATGTTTAGAAAACATAATTTTAAATACGGAACAAGGAAGCATTATCGTATTTCACGATAGCAGAAAAGCAGAAGAAAATCTGAAATATGCATTACCAAAAGCAATACAAATTTTAAAGGATAAAGGGTTTGTTTTTGATGTAATTTCTTAGGCTTGTTCTTGCACTAACGAAATTAAAGTATTCGCATCAAGTTCACCGCTTTGTCTCCATACCATTTGACCTTCTTTATAAATCATTAAAGTAGGTAAACCTTTAATACGAAGTGCTTCGGCTAATTCCTGATTTTTATCCACATCAATTTTAATTACACGCGCTTTGTCTCCTAAAGCCGCTGCTACATGACGAATTACTTCGTTCATTGCTACTGAAGGTTCATTCCACTCTGTAAAAAAATCGATAAGTACAGGGACTTGAGCATCGATAAGTTCTCCAAATTTTGACATAAATTGAATTTATTAGTATCAAAAAAATTATTTTTCACGCGAAAATAATATACAAATGTAGCATTTTTACTGAATTAAGCTACTTTTTCTCCTTTTTTTAGTTCAATTACTGTTATTTCAGGCATAATTCCTACTCTGCCAGGGTAAGCATGGAAGCCAAAACCTCGATTTACATAAATATATCTTCCTGCATTTTCATACAATCCAGCCCATTGTTTGTATACGTATTGCACAGGGCTCCATTTTATCCAACCTGGAATTTCTATCCCAAACTGCAAACCATGAGTATGACCCGAAAGCGTTAAATGATAATTATTATCATCGTGCTGAATTTTCTCATCCCAATGACTTGGATCGTGACTCATTACAATTTTGAAATCTTCTTTCTTTAAGCCTTTTGAAGCCAAATTCAAATCACCACGTTCACCGAATTTTCTTCCCCAGTTTTCAACACCCACGATTGCTAATTCCTGATTGTTTTTTTTGATTTTAACATGTTCATTCAACAACAATTTAAAATCAATTTTATCATGAATCGCTTTTATACCTTCAAAATTAGCTTGTTTTTCAGTTTGCGATTTCCAATCTAAATATTCACCATAATCGTGATTTCCTAAAATAGAAAACTTTCCGAATTTTGGATTATGAATTCCTTTAAACGTATCAATCCAAGGATCCATTTCAGTAGCATGAGTATTTACAATATCACCTGTAAACAAAACCATATGCGAATTTTGCTCATTAATCAAATCAATCGCATATTGGATTTTTTCAGCGTCATCAAAACTTCCACTATGAACATCCGAAATATGCGTAATCGTAGTTCCATCAAAAGCATCTGGTAAATCAGGAAAAAATAACGTTTGTTTGATTACTTTGTAATTGTATTTTCCAATGGTAATTCCATATAAAAATGAGGCAAACGGAATTGCCGCTATTCCTAAAGCAATCTGGCTTACAAAACGTCTTCTTTCTGGCAAGAATCTTTCTGAACCACTTTTTGTTATCACACCAAATAATCCAGCAAAAAAGCGGATAATATCTTCTCCAAATAATATGATAGTCAATAATAATTTTGGTACATAAAGCAACAACAATAAACCAAAAGTCAACATGGTTTTTGGTGTTTGTCCTACACTTCTATCAAAATGATACAATTGATAAACGATATAAAATAAAGCAATTGCTGATGTTACATAATAGAGAATAAAAAACCACTTCGATTTAATCAAAGTCTTAAACGCCTGAAAAGCATAAATTTCCAGAATGATAACAAATACTAAAAAAACAATCCAACGAATCATTAGCTTTTTTTTTTGCAAAGTAAGGAACAAGTTAGACAAATTGATGCTGCATTAAATGAATTTTAACAAAGTTTTTTTAAGCAAAGAATTGTACTTTTACATTTTAAATGAAATCTCAGAACAATGTCACAAAAACGTCTTTTCCTTCTTGATGCCTATGCGCTTATCTTTCGTGGGTATTATGCTTTTATAAAAAACCCACGTATCAATTCGAAAGGAATGGATACTTCTGCCATTATAGGATTCATGAATTCTTTAATGGACGTAATTAAACGTGAAAAACCTGACCATTTAGCGGTGGCTTTTGATAAAGGCGGAAGTGATTATCGTTTTGAAATGTATCAAGAATACAAAGCTCATCGTGACGAAACACCAGAAGCGATTAAAATTGCTGTTCCTTATATTCAAGAATTATTGCGTGCTATGCACATACCAATTATCGAAAAAGCTGGTTTTGAAGCCGATGATTTGATTGGAACTTTGGCAAAACAAGCCGAAAAAAAAGGCTTTCAAGTATTCATGGTAACGCCAGATAAGGATTTTGCACAATTGGTTTCGGAAAATATTTTCATGTACAAACCAGCCCGAATGGGTAACGATATCGAGATTTGGGGAATTCCCGAAGTCTTAAAAAAATTTGAAATCGAGCGACCAGATCAAGTAATTGATTTTTTAGGAATGATGGGAGATTCTGCCGATAATATTCCTGGATTACCGGGTGTGGGTGAAAAAACAGCTAAAAAATTCTTGGCAGAATATGGAACTTTAGAAAATTTATTAGACAACACGCATCAATTAAAAGGTGCGATGAAAGATAAAATCGAGGCTAATAAAGAGTTGGGAATTTTATCCAAAAAATTAGCCACTATCCTACTCGATTGTCCTGTGACATTTGATGCTGACGATTACGAATTATCAAAACCCGATGTGGAGAAAACCGATACGTTATTTCAGGAATTAGAATTTCGTCAAATGAAAGCGCAGTTTGATAAATTATTTGGTTCTGGGAAAGAATACGACGAAATTGATGCCAACGGAAATACTTCTGAAATTCCACAACCCATTAAAAAAGCTCCAGCAAAAAAATCAAACGAAGACCAATTTGATTTGTTTGGTTTTAATGAAGAATCGGACGAACCAACAGCCAATCATTCGTATTATGCAACGTTAGAAAATACAACGCATTTCTACCAAATAGTTCAAGGCGATTTGCCAGTAAAATTGTTAATGCAGAATTTATTAAATAAAACTTCGGTTTGTTTTGATACTGAAACTACTGGAATTGATGCTTTGAATGCCGAGTTAGTAGGAATGTCATTCTCTTTCGAAAAAGGAAAAGGCTTTTATGTTCCGTTTCCCGAGAATCAGGAAGAAGCTCAAACGTTGATTGAAAAATTCCGACCATTCTTCGAAAATGAGAACATCGAAAAAATCGGTCAGAACATGAAATACGACTTGAAAATTCTTTCGAATTACAACATTCAAGTCAAAGGAAAATTATTCGACACCATGATTGCGCATTATCTAATCAATCCTGATATGCGTCATAATATGGATGTTTTGTCGGAAACGTATTTGAAATATGCTCCAAAATCGATTGAAACTTTAATTGGTAAAAAAGGGAAAAATCAATTGTCAATGCGCGATGTTCCTTTGGAAGATATAAAAGAATATGCAACTGAAGATGCCGATATTACCTTCCAATTAAAAGAGCATTTCCAACCAATTTTAGAAAAAGTAGGAACAAAAAAACTGTTTGATGAAATCGAAATTCCGCTAGTTCCTGTTTTAGCTGACATGGAAAAAGAAGGGATTCGTTTGGATGTAGAATTTCTAAAAAGTATGTCGGTTGACATGCAAAAAGAAATCGATGCGTTTGAACAACAAATTTATGAAACCGCTGGTGAGAAATTCAATTTGGCTTCTCCGAAACAATTGGGTGGTATTTTATTCGACAAACTAAAAATTGGTGGCGCGAAACAAAAGAAAACCAAAACTGGTCAATATGCAACTGGTGAAGAAGTATTGAATTATTTAGCCAACGAACATCAAATTGTGCGCGATATTTTAGAATGGCGTCAAATGGTGAAATTGCAAAGTACGTATATTGATGCGTTACCAAATCAGGTCGATAAAAAAACAGGTCGTGTTCACACCGATTATATGCAAACGGTTGCTGCTACAGGTCGTTTGAGTTCGAACAATCCAAATTTACAAAACATTCCAATTCGTACTGAAAGAGGAAAACAAATTAGAAAAGCCTTCATCGCACGTGATGAAAATTACACGCTACTTTCTGCCGATTATTCTCAAATTGAATTGCGCATCATTGCCGCTTTGTGTGGTGAAGAAAATATGATTAAAGCCTTTCAAAATCACGAAGACATTCACAAAAGTACGGCTGCAAAAGTGTTCAACGTGCCTTTAGATGAAGTAACAAAAGAACAAAGAAGTCACGCGAAAACCGTAAACTTCGGAATTATTTATGGGGTTTCGGCTTTTGGATTGAGCAACCAAACCAACTTATCTCGAAAAGAAAGTGCAGAATTGATTGAAGCGTATTATCAAACGTATCCAAAATTAAAATCGTTTATGACTTCGCAAGTGGATTTTGCTAGAGAAAATGGTTATGTGGAAACCATTTCAGGAAGAAGACGTTATTTAAAAGACATCAACTCAGCCAACGCGATTGTTCGTGGCGGTGCTGAACGAAATGCTGTTAATGCACCAATTCAAGGTTCGGCTGCGGATATCATCAAAATTGCGATGATTAATATTCATAAAAAGTTGACTTCTGAAAACTGGAAATCAAAAATGCTATTACAAGTACATGACGAATTAGTATTTGACGTACACAACTCCGAATTAGAAAAAATTCAACCGATGATCAAACACGAAATGGAAAACGCTTTCAAAATGGCAGTTCCGTTAGATGTGGAAATTGGATTGGGTAAGAATTGGTTGGAAGCGCATTAGGAAAGTGTTCAGTGGTCAGTAGCAGTTGGTAGTTTGAGTAGTTTTGTTATTTCAACGAAGGAAAAATCTTACAATATTAGAGTCTAATGAAATATTTAGCTTTTTTTATAAAATTTATTTTTTTGCTTCTAATTTCATATTTTGTAATTAGAACAATTATCATTAATATCACAGGACAAACAGGAATAAATAAAACCGTTGGTTGGGCTTGGGATTTGACGAGTTTTATTATTCCACTTTCAATAATTTATTTTTCAACATATTCTACATTGTTTATATTGAAAAAGAAAACCAATATGTTTTTCTCAATATTAAGTATCCTTTTGCTTTTATTTTCTATTTTATTCCAGAACTATATTACTGTTTTCTTCTTAATAAGCTTTTTGATTTTTTTATCAAACGTTATTTTTTCCATTTATTTGAAATTCAAAAAATGATCACTGAAAAAGAAATAATTGATTTCATTGAAACAGAATATTGGAAATCCAATCTTCAATCGAATTCTGATATTTTTACTTTATTGAAAATTGATGGTGATGATTGCGAAGAATTACTTTCTAAATACGCTGAAAAATATAATGTTGATATGAACGATTTTCTATGGTATTTTCATTATCAAGAAGAAGGAAGTTTAACATTCAATCTTGGAAGTTTGTTTTTTAAAAATCCACACAATAGAGTTAAAGAAATTCCTATTACACCAAAAATGTTGACTGAATTTGCTATTTCTAAAAGATGGAATGTCAATTACCCTGAACATAGACTCCCAAAATATCGCTATGATATACTTATCAATTGGATATTTTTACTGCTTGTTATTATCGGAATAACAAGCAATTATAATTATTTTCTTTTAATCATTTTGCCATTTCAAATAATATTTAGATATTTGTCTAAATATATAAATTAATATGAACGCAATTTTTAAAGCCTTAAACGATGAAACCAGAAGAGATATTCTGGAATTGCTGCGCAAACAGGAAATGACGGCTGGTGATATTGCGGACCAATTTCATATTTCAAAACCTAGTATTTCGCATCATTTGGATATTTTAAAACGTGCCGATTTAGTCACGAGCGAGAAAAAAGGTCAATTTGTAGTCTATTCTTTAAACACTACAATTGTTGATGATATTTTACAATGGATTATTACTCTAAAAAAATAAATTATGGAAAAGTTTAAAAAAGAAATTCCTTTTATTGCTGTGGCTTTGTTGCCTTTTGCTTACTTAGCTTACATTTGGAACGAACTACCTAAAGAAGTTCCGATGCATTGGAATGCTTCTGGAGAAATTGACTGTTATGGCGATAAAAAAGAATTGGTTGTCATGTTATTTATGTTGGTAGGAATTACTTACATCATCTTTTTAGTAATTCCGTTCATAGATCCAAAGCAAAAATTACAAAACATGGGCAACAAACTGAATAATTTACGAATGATTCTAACATTATTCATGTCAGGTTTGGCAATTTTTATTTTGTATAGCGTTCAACAAAAAAGTAGCAATCCAGGGTTTGTGTTTGCTATTATTGGCTTGCTTTTTGCTTTCCTTGGTAATTATTTCAAAACCATAAAACCAAATTATTTCATTGGTATCAAAACGCCTTGGACATTAGAAAACGAAGAAGTTTGGAAAAAAACGCATTTGATGGGTGGAAAATTATGGTTCGTAGGCGGACTATTAATGACGTTGACATTTTTATTGCCAAATGAGTTTCAGTTTTATACTTTTATAGGAATTACTGCCGTTATTACAATTATCCCAATTGTATATTCGTATTTGGAATTTAAAAAAATCAAAAATCAGTAACAAAACAGCGCTTTATACAACTAATTACAAAATCAAAGAATCATGAAAAAATTAGGCTTTATTTTTGTTTTGACCTTTTCGGTAACATTATTTGCTCAAGACCGATTTCAAAAAATGGATAGTTTATTAACTTATTTGTACGAAAATAATAAATTCATGGGTTCGTTAACCATTCGTGAAGGCGAAAATGTAGTGTTTAATAAAGCCTATGGTTTTGCCGATGTTGAAAAAAATATTGCTGCAGATAGATTGACCAAATATAAAATTGGTTCCATTTCTAAAACCTTCACTGCGGTAATGGCAATGCAATTAATTGAAGAAAAAAAATTGACGCTTCAAACCAAATTAAATCGTTTTTATCCAAAAATACCAAATGCTGAAAAAATTTCGATTTACGATTTATTACATCATAGAACTGGAATTGTAGATTATGTAAATCAAGATTCTACTTTTCATAAGGTATTAGACAAAAAACATTCTAAAGAAGAAATTTTAAAAACAATTACTTCTTATAATTCACTTTTTGAACCCAATAGCAAATATGAATATAGCAATTCAAATTATTTTATTTTAGGCTGTATCATCGAAACTTTAACTAAAAAGTCATTTGCAGAAAATTTAGAAAATCGCATCGTAAAAAAAGCAAATTTAATTGACACCTATTATTCAGAAGACAAAATTAACACAGCAAATAAAGAAAGTTATTCGTTTTTACACGATGGTACAAAATGGGTTCAAATGCCCGAATCGCATAACTCAATTCCGTTTTCTTCGGGCGGAATAACATCAAATCCAGCCGATTTAACACGATTTTTGCACGCTTTATTTCATAAAAAATTGGTCAATAAAAAATCATTAGAGCAAATGAAAGATATTGTTGAAGGATATGGAATTGGTTTAACAAAATTTCCGTTTGGCGAAAGAAAATTTTTTGGACACGGCGGTATAATTGATCAATATCGTTCAATTGTAGCCTATTATCTGGTAGAAGATTTAAGTTTTTCACTGATTTCAAGTACCACAAATTTTAATCAAAACGATATTGTTATAGGCGTTTTAAGTATTTATTACAAAATGCCATTTCCGTTTCCTGTATTCATGAAAATTGATGTTGCTGAACTAACAAAATTTACAGGAACTTATGCTTCAAAAGAAATTCCTTTAAAAATTACCGTTTCAGAAAAGAATGGCGAATTATTAGCACAAGCAACTGGTCAAAGTGCCTTTCCACTAACATTTAAAGAAGAAAAAACATTTGTTTTTGCTCCTGCAGGAATTAAAATGACATTTGACGAAAATACGTTTGCTCTAGAACAAGGTGGAATGAATTTTAATTTTACCAAAGAATAATCATGCAGATCTGAAATAAATTTCAAAATTGAATATTTAAAATAACACTTTTCTCATTCTAATTATACTATCTCATATTTTATTGTATTCTTGAGTAATAAAAATTTTGCTTTTGTTAATATAAAAAAATCAATATACAGAAGTTGATTAAATACTTTCAGATAATATTTTTTTCTCTATTTGCTATTCTAATAATTATTTGTAATTTTGCAGTCCCTTTATTGGGAATGGAATGTTTAATTTAAAATAATTATTGTGAACACATTAAGCTACAAAACAGTATCAACCAACAAATCAACTGCGGAAAAGCAGTGGGTTGTTGTGGACGCTGAAGGGCATAACTTAGGTCGTTTATCAACAAAAGTAGCAATGCTTTTAAGAGGTAAATATAAGCCAAGTTATTCTCCACACGTTGATTGTGGTGATAACGTAATTGTTATCAACGCAGAAAAAATCAACCTTACTGGTAACAAGTTAGATGACAAAACGTACATCAGACACACAGGTTACCCAGGAGGACAAAGAACTTTAACTGCTAAAGTAATGCAACAAAAAAATCCTGCATTATTAGTAGAAAAAGCTGTAAAAGGAATGTTACCTAAAAACAAATTAGGAGCACAACTTTTCAGAAATTTAAATGTAAATGTTGGTTCTGAGCACAAAAATGCAGCTCAACAACCAAAAACAGTTAACCTAAACGATCTTAAGTAATGGGAGTTATTCACAAAATCGGTAGAAGAAAATGCGCTGTTGCACGTGTTTATGTTTCAGAAGGAACAGGAAAGATCACTGTAAACAAAAGAGAATTTAGTAACTACTTCCCTACTGCTACTTTACAGTACAAGGTAATGCAACCAATGTCTATGACAGAAAATGCAACTAACTTTGATGTTAAAGTAAACGTTTATGGAGGTGGAGCTACAGGACAAGCAGAAGCTGTAAGAATGGCTATTGCTAGAGCAATGTGTGAAGTTGAGGCTGAGAACAGAGCAATTCTTAAACCAGAAGGATTACTAACAAGAGATCCAAGAATGGTAGAACGTAAAAAATTCGGTCAGAAAAAAGCACGTAAGAGATTCCAATTCTCAAAACGTTAATATTCGATATTTATCAGAATATATTTTCAGATTTATTTTTACAATTAAAATTGAATTAAAAACAAAGTTGTCGATATTCCTTGTAAAAAGGGAATTAGTTTAGCATCAAAATGCAGTCCAAAGTCTTAAATTCAAATATCTTAAGCGAAAAAGGTGACGCATTGCTAATCACGGAACGTAAACTATTACACAATGGCAAACAAAATTGACGTTAAAGAGTTATTAGAAGCAGGTGTGCATTTCGGGCACATGACTCGTAAATGGGATCCAAACATGGCTCCTTACATTTATATGGAGCGTAATGGTATTCATATCATTAACCTATATAAAACAGCAGCTAAAATTGAAGAAGCTAACGAAGCTCTAAAAAAAATTGCTGCATCTGGTAGAAAAGTATTATTCGTTGCTACTAAAAAACAAGCGAAAGACATCGTTGCTGAAAAAGCGGCAGCTTGTAACATGCCTTACATCACTGAAAGATGGCCTGGTGGTATGTTAACTAACTTCGTAACTATCCGTAAAGCTGTTAAAAAAATGGCTTCTATTGATAGAATGAAGAAAGACGGTACTTTCATGACTTTATCTAAAAAAGAAAGATTGCAAGTAGATCGTTTACGTGCAAAATTAGAGAAAAACTTAGGTTCTATTGCTGATATGTCTAGACTTCCAGCAGCTCTTTTTGTAGTAGACGTTAAAGCTGAGCATATCGCGATTAAAGAAGCTCAAAAATTAAACATTCCAGTTTTCGCAATGGTTGATACCAATTCGGATCCACGTCCAATTGATTTCGTTATCCCTGCAAATGACGATGCTTCTAAATCAATCGATAAAATTTTATCTTTAGTATCTGCTGCATTAGTAGAAGGTCTTTCTGATAGAAAAGTTGAAAAAGATGAATTACCAGCTAAAGAAGTAGAAGCTACTGAAGCTCCTGCTACTGAAACTGAAGCATAAATCAAATTTAAAGATTGAATTATTTAAAGATTTAAAAATTATTAATGATTTCATTGGTGATTTAAGTCTATAAATTTTTCAATCTTTTAATCTTTAAATTAAAAAAATTATGGCAACAATTACTGCTGCAGACGTAAATAAATTAAGAACTATCACTGGTGCTGGAATGATGGATTGTAAAAAAGCATTAGTGGAAGCAGAAGGAGATTTCGATTTAGCTATCGAAAACTTAAGAAAAAAAGGTCAAAAAGTAGCTGCTAACCGTTCAGATAGAGAATCTACTGAAGGTGCTGCTATTGCTGTTATCAATGCTGACAAAACAGCTGGTGTAGCAATTACATTAAACTGTGAAACTGACTTCGTAGGTAAAAACGAATCTTTCGTTAAATTAGCTACTGATTTAGCTAACCAAGCTTTAAACTATGCTACTAAAGAAGAATTATTAGCTTCTGATTTCGGTGGAATCACTGTTGCTGAGAAATTAATCGAGCAAACTGGAGTTATTGGAGAAAAAATTGAAATCGGTGCTTTTGAAAGATTAGAAGGCGCTTTTGTTGGATCGTATATCCACGCTGGTAAAATTGCTACTTTAGTAGCTTTATCTGCTAATGTTGCTGGTGCTGACGAAGCTGCTAAAAACGTTGCAATGCAAGCTGCTGCAATGAACCCAATTGCTTTAAACGAAGCTGGTGTTGATGCTGCAATCATTGAAAAAGAAATCGAAATTGCTAAAGAGCAATTAAGAGCTGAAGGTAAACCAGAAGCAATGTTAGATAACATTTCTAAAGGAAAAATCCAACGTTTTTACAAAGACAATACTTTAGTAAACCAAGATTACATTAAAGATGGTTCTATGAGCGTTGCTGCTTACATCAAATCTGTTGATGCTAACTTAATAGTTACTGGATTTAGCAGAGTTGCTTTAGGATAATTCTTTATAAAACACATACTTAAAACCTTAATTCTTTAACAGGAATTAAGGTTTTTTTATTTCCAAAAAAATGTATATTTGGGGTAAACGAATAAAAGTTATCTCCTTGAAAAAATATTTCTTCCTTTTGGT
>Ga0209480_10000900_pt1 | contig 22770 bp, 19 predicted proteins | sample JI61114C2DNA_FD_187501 | JGI IMG/M metagenome (GOLD analysis project Ga0209480, IMG submission 187501) | Wastewater effluent complex algal communities from Wisconsin, to seasonally profile nutrient transformation and Carbon sequestration -... | ecosystem: Engineered > WWTP > Effluent > Algae... | reverse complement strand
ATTAAATATATATTGGTTAAAGATTCAAAAGAAAGAAAGTACAATATCGATTTTACCAATTCCTTTAGTTACCAGCCTTATCAATTTACCAACTATCAACAAGGTAATTCAGTCTTTAATGGAAATCCAATAACTGGGGTGCCTAAATATATTTGGGCGTCAACTTTGAACTATTCCCATACAAATGGATGGGCATTTAATATTAGTGCAAATTTGACTAGTAGGATATCCTTAAATGATGCTGCATCAGTTTATGCAGAGGGGTATGAATTGTTGCAAGCAAAATTATCTAAGCAATTTAAATGGAGGCAATCTTATTTTCAGTTATTTGTTGGTGGAGATAATTTATTAAACCAGTCTTACAGTTTAGGTAATGATATCAATGCAGTTGGAAATAGGTACTATAATCCTGCGCCAACTCGTAACGGTTACTTGGGTATTAGAATCAATTTGCAATGATTAACTTCGTAAATAAACCTATATATGGCTTCTATACTAATTATTGATGACGAAAGAGCTATTCGGAATGTATTAAAAGACATTTTAAATAATGAAGGATATACAACAGATGAAGCAACAGATGGGGAAGAAGGGTTAAAAAAATTCAAATTGGCTAATTTTGATTTAGTGCTTTGTGATATTAAAATGCCCAAAATTGACGGCATTGAATTTTTGCAAAAAGCCAAAGAAATTAATGCGGATGTTCCTATTATCATCATTAGTGGGCATGGCAATATTGAAACTGCTGTAGATGCGGTTAAAAAGGGCGCCTTTGATTATATATCTAAGCCCCCAGATTTAAATCGTTTGTTGATTACCATCCGTAATGCCATGGATAAAAATAGTTTGGTTAAAGAAACCAAAGTGTTAAAGAAAAAAGTGGCAGGAATTCAGGAAATCATTGGACAGTCGGCTCCAATTATCAAGATTAAAGAGACTATTGAAAAAGTGGCAGCAACAGATGCCCGTGTTTTAGTTACGGGTGAAAACGGAAGCGGTAAGGAATTGGTTGCAAGATGGCTACACGAAAAAAGCAATAGATCTACTGGTACTTTAATTGAAGTGAATTGTGCTGCTATACCAGCAGAATTAATCGAAAGCGAATTATTTGGGCACGAAAAAGGTTCATTTACTTCTGCTATTAAACAAAGAATTGGAAAATTTGAACAAGCCAATGGTGGCACCCTTTTTTTAGATGAAATTGGTGATATGAGTTTGAGCGCTCAAGCTAAAGTACTGAGGGCCCTGCAAGAAGGTAAAATAACTAGGGTAGGAGGAGATAAAGAAATTGCCGTAGATGTTAGAGTAGTTGCAGCTACCAATAAAGATTTATTAAAGGAAGTGGAAGAAAAGAATTTTCGCTTAGACTTGTACCATCGTTTAGGCGTTATTTTAATTCATGTTCCTTCCTTAAATGAGCGTAGAGATGATATACCATTGCTGGTTAGTCATTTTTTGACTGAAATAGCTAAAGAGTACGGGCAAGCCCCAAAGACCATTGCCAATAGTGCTTTAGAGCTGTTGAAAAAGAATAATTGGACTGGTAATATCAGAGAATTGAGAAATGTGGTAGAGCGGTTGATTATCCTTTCTGGAAAGGAGATTCTTGCAGAAGATGTAAAAAGTTATATTTAGCAAAACATTATACTTTATTATTGAGCATTGTATTTGAAATAGATACATTTGTTTAAACTAAAACCGTTTTATGGGCTTAGCATTGTTTATTATAGGAACCTTAGGTTGGCATATTGGAATGTATGGTATGTTTAAGAAAGCAGGTATAGATGCTTGGAAAGCCTTTGTTCCCTTTTACAATACCTGGGAAATAGTAGAGAAAGCAGAGATTAAGCGATTTTGGTTTTGGTTACAATTGATTCCAATTGCTGGTCAGTTTATAACCATTTGGATAACCATCATTTTTGTAATGAACTTTAAGAAAGTATCTGTTCCTGCTCATGCAGCTGTAGTACTTTTCCCGTTTGTATATTTTCCCTATTTAGGATTTTCTGAAAAAGAAAAATGGCATGGTCCGCAAGCGCTCCATCATTATCATAAACCCGCTTCTAGGGAATGGATTGATGCCGGTGTATTTGCAGTAGTTGCCGCAACCATTATTAGAACATTCGTGTTTGAAGCTTATGTAATACCAACAGAGAGTATGGAGAAGAGTTTGTTGGTAAACGATTTCTTATTTGTAAGTAAAATGAGTTACGGTCCACGAGTTCCTCAAACCCCTGTTTCATTTCCCTTCGTTCACAATATCATGCCTTTTAGCTTAACCACGCCATCTTATATTAGTGAAGTGCAGTTGCCTTATAAAAGATTACCTGCATTAACTACTGTTAAAAGAAATGATGCGGTTGTTTTTAATTTTCCTGCTGGCGATACCATTATTAATTTACCTGAATTTGGAAGTAAGATTACTTATTACGAAGTTTTACGAAGTAGCCAATTTAAAGGAAATCGAGACGCTTTGTTAGCGGAATATCCCATATTGGTTCATCCAATGGACAAAACAGATAACTATATAAAACGTTGTGTAGGTGTTCCAGGAGATGTATTAGAAATTAAAAATGCTGATTTGTTTATCAATGGGAAACCTGCAGAACTTCCAGCGGGAGCTCAAACTGATTATATAGCTACTACCAGTGGGTCGGGTTTTTCTGATGAGTTTTTACAAGATGAATTGGGTATTGATTTAGAGAACAATAATGGTAACTTTTCTCCTGGACCAGATAGCAAAACCTATATTTTTAATATAACTGCTGCATCCGCTGAAAAAGTAAAAAAATATCCTGGTGTTCTTTCTTTAACCAAGTATGTTGATACCAATGTGGGCATGTTTTTTCCAAATGATGAAGCCAATTTCCCTTGGACTTTAGACAATTACGGACCACTTACTATTCCTCAAAAAGGAAAAGCAATTGCTTTGAATCAAAATAATATTGCCTTGTATAGAAGGTTGATTACTGTTTACGAGCACAATACTTTAGAAGAGAAAGACGGGCAATTAATCATAAATGGCAAATTGGTCAATAGCTATACTCCTCAATACAATTATTATTGGATGATGGGAGATAATCGTCATAGAAGCCAAGACAGCCGTTTCTGGGGCTTTGTTCCTGAAACGCATATAGTTGGTAAAGCTTCTTTAATATGGTTTAGTTGGAATAAAGGACCAAGGTGGGATAGATTATTCAAAGTGATTCAATAACCTAACCTGAATGAAAGAAATTGTATTCCAATACCGAGTCTTAGAAAATGTATCAGCTCTTTCAACAGAAGATGCGCAACTATTGATAAAAGCTAGAGCAGCAACTGCAAAAGCGTATGCCCCTTATTCTCAATTTCAAGTTGGGGCTGTGGCGTTGCTAAATAATGGAGAAACAATTGAAGGGACCAATCAAGAAAATGCGAGCTATCCGGTTGGGATATGTGCAGAAAGAGTATTGCTGTCTGCTGTATCTTCTTTTTACAATGGTGTAGCAATTAAAACAATTGCTATTAGTTGCCACAATTTAAAAGGAGAAAGTAAGAACCCGGTAAGCCCTTGTGGAATATGCCGACAAAGCCTTTTAGAACAAACGATAAGACAGCATCAACCCATCAAACTTATTCTAAGTGGTATGGAAGGGGTCGTTTATGTATTAGAAGATGCTGCCTTATTATTGCCCCTTAGTTTTACTGCTAATGATATGAAATAGTCTCGATTATTCAGCTATTGAATATCGATTGTGCTGCTTGTTAAAATAAATTGTCAGTACCAATGACAATAACAAATAGCTGCCAATGAAATAAGGCATAATTGGTACAATTTCGCCAAGTCCAAACCATCCATTGGTGTTCAATAAAAAATAAATACCCATTGCTAATTTGATGGTCTCCCAAGCCCATGCATTTGGATTACCATCCATTAATTCTGTAAATGCGTATACGAATACAAAAATAAAGAGGCCGTAATAAAACATGCCAGGACTACCAATGGTTGCAATATTTCCAAATAGATAGCTAATGAAAAGTAGGAGTAATCCAAGCTGAATCCAAACCCATAAAGTAAAAAATGGGCCAGCTTTGGTTTCGTATTTTTCAAAATGATAAGGGTCTTCAATTTTGAATACGGGATATTTATCTATTACATCTGCAGGCCTCCATCCGGTTGGCATGAACCAAATGCGTAATTTGTCTTTTAAACTATTCGCATGCCATGCGTCTTGAATAAGCAGCCATAAATGCATAAAATTAATCTTGATCGGATTCCATGTTCTTACTGGTCTTGTAATACCGTAAACTGGTTTAATATGGGGCAATTCTTCCTGGTAGGTTCCAAACCATTTATCCCAAAAAATAAAAATCTGTCCATAATTTTTATCTAGGTACTCTGGATTAATTGCATGGTGTACTCTATGATGAGAAGGCGTTACAATTATTTTTTCTAACCAACCCATTCGGTTAATATGTTGCGTATGATACCAAAATTGGGCAAACAAATGCAATGGGGCAACCACGGCAATCACTTGTGTAGGAACGCCTAAAAGGGCTGAAGGTAAAAGAAAAATGGTAAATAATCGTACAAAGGTTGAAATACTTTGACGTAAAGCACAGGCTAGATTAAAATCTTCACTGCTATGGTGAATAATATGCGCGTTCCAGAAAAAATTGAACTCATGATCAATCCGATGTACTAGGTAACCAGTTAAGTCTAGAGCAATAAAAGCGATGATATAAAGTAAAACGGAAGCTTCAATTTGAAACATAGCCCAATGAGAAACCATCCAATCATAACTTAATACAGCAATGCTTAGTCCCAATACATCTTTGGTAGAATTGGTAATTCCAGATGTTAAACTAGATACCATATCCATGGTTCTAATAGTGTCATTCCCTTTTCGAATTCCCCACCATTTTTCCAGTAAAATTAAAATTAGAAAAGCAGGCATCGCAATGAGTAGAATTTTTCCGTAAGTTTCCATAATTATTAGCTTAAAGATAATGAGCTATTCTCAAAATAACTGTATAATTAAATGAAAATAACCATCATAGGCGGAGGTATCATTGGTCTAAGTAGTGCTTGGTTTTTAAACAATGCAGGGCATGAAGTAACTGTGATTGATAAAACAGATATGCAAAACAATTGCTCATATGGCAATGCTGGATATGTGTGTCCTAGTCATTTTGTTCCTTTGGCAACCCCAGGGATTGTTACCCAGGGATTAAAGTGGATGTGGAACCCTAAAAGTCCTTTTTATGTTCAACCTCGTTTGGATATTAGTTTAATTAAATGGGGATGGAAATTCATGCAAGTTGCAACAGAACAACATGTGGAAAAAGCCGCAGTCCCTTTAAGGGATATTGCATTGCTAAGTCAATATTGGTATGAACAATGGGACCAATCTGCAGCGTTTAATTTTTCATATGAACACAAAGGATTATTGGAGATTTTTAAGACCAATAAAGGTGGAGACAAGTGTAAAGCTTTGTGCGATAAGGCGCATCAATTGGGTTTGTTAGACACTACCATGCTTACGAAAGATCAGTTACAGTCATTAGAGCCACAAACCGAGATAGATGCTTTGGGGGCGCTATTGTTTAAATGTGACGCTCATTTATACCCCAATAAATTAATGCAACAATTATTAGACATGCTGGCCAAGAAAGGGGTAAATCTGGTAAAGGGGGAAGAAGTTATTGGTTTTGAGAAGCAAGGCAAAAGAATCACCGCTGTAAAAACCAGTCATACTCAATATCCTACCGATGAAGTGGTGTTGTCTTCAGGCTCTTGGAGTAGAGAATTGGCAGCAATGCTGAATATGGATTTGTTGTTAATGCCAGGAAGAGGGTATTCTATTACTTTAGAGAATTCGCCTTATCATATTAATCATCCAAGTGTTTTAGTGGAAGGAAGGGTAGCATTAACGCCCATGGATGGGAATAAAATTAGATTTGGGGGTACAATGGAAATTACTTCTACTAAAACTCCTCCTAGGATGAATCGGGTTCAAGGAATAATAGACGCTGTTAAAACGGTCTATACACAGTTTGATATAGAATTGCCTGCAAACGAAAAAATTTGGTACGGGTATAGGCCCTGCTCGGCAGATGGATTGCCCTATATTGGTAGAACCAAGCAATGGGATAATTTGATTATGGCTACAGGCCATGCAATGGTAGGATTAAGCTTAGGTGCAGGTACCGGTAAATTGGTTGCAGAGATGGTGGAAGGTGGGACTTTAAGCATGGACATATCTCCATTTAATCCCAATCGATTTGACTAGGTTAAACTTGAATAATATAAGGCGAACATAAATCAATGATGTTGTATTTTTACATTCTATATGGATTGTAGCACCCAGTATTTGCCATACGAGAAAACCGGATATTTTTCTAAGATTGTGCAGGATTACCTGCAACAACACGAAAATTTAAAGACATTCTATTTGCATGACACCAATATCAACGGTGTTCAATCTGCCATGAATGTAAGAGACTTGCATCCAGTAAATAGAAAAGTATTAGTAGAAGAACTGACCGAGCAGTATCAGGGGATTGCAATAACTAATCAAGTGCAACAGCATATTCAAGATTTACTATTGCCTAATTCATATACCATTACAACAGCACACCAACCCAATATTTTTTCTGGCCCACTTTACTTTATTTATAAAATCATTCATACCATCCGGTTAGCGTCAGAGCTTGGTGAGCAATATCCAGACAAAAAGTTTATTCCGGTTTATTATATGGGGAGCGAAGATGCTGATTTAGACGAATTAGGATTTGTAAATATTGGCGGAGAAAAATTGGTTTGGAACACTACACAAACGGGGGCTGTGGGCAGAATGAAAGTAGACAAGGCTTTTATTTCACTGATTCATTCCATTGCAGGACAAGTTGGGGTATTACCTTTTGGAAATGAGTTGACTCAACTGTTTTCAACTTGCTACACAATTGGTAAAACCATTCAGCAAGCAACACTAGAGTTGGTTAATGCACTTTTTGGATCATATGGATTGGTAGTGTTGGTTCCAGACAATGCTCGATTAAAAAGCTTGTTTGTACCCGTAATTGAAAAAGAATTAACCCAGCAGTTTTCTCAACAAATTGTTGCAACAACCATTGGTCAATTGCAAGAAAATTATAAAGTGCAAGCTGCCGGAAGGCCCATAAATTTGTTTTATTTAATTGATGATAAAAGAGAGCGAATTGAATACAATAATGGCGTATATGAAGTGGTTGCATTAAATATACAATTCACCAAAGATGCAATATTGCAAGAACTCCAACTTCATCCTGAAAGGTTTAGTCCAAATGTTATTTTAAGAGGAGCTTTTCAAGAAACCATTTTGCCCAATATTGTTTTTATAGGGGGCGGAGGAGAGTTGGCTTATTGGCTAGAACTCAAAAATGTATTTGAAGCTGCTGGAGTTGCTTATCCGATATTGCTGCTTAGAAATTCTTTTGCCATATTATCACCCAAAATAACTGCTAAGCAAGCTGCTTTAGCATTAACTGATGAAGAATTGTTTTTACCAACTCATCAGTTGATTAAAGAATATGTAACCAGCCATTCAGATAAAGACTTAAGCCTTTCAATTGAATTGGACAATCTGACTCAATTTTACGCGAAGCTGAAACAGAAAGCTGGATTAATAGATGTAAGTTTAAATGAGCATATTCAAGCACTTGAAGCAAATGCAATTAAAAAAATAAAAGCATTAGAAACTAAAATTAGAAGAGCAGAAAAAAGAAAATTTGCTACCGCTGAGCATCAAATTCAAGTATTGAAAGAAAATTTATTTCCTGGCAATAGCTTGCAAGAACGCCAAGATAATTTCGCGCTATTTTATAGTCAATATGGGTCTTCTATCATTGAATGCATTTATCAATCTTCTAGGGGATTGAATCCTGCATTTGGGTTAATCAAGCTGCATTAATAATTATTTATTTCCACCAGGTTTTTTTACTGGGGGTGGTAATACTGCTTTCGGTTTTTCTGCAGTTTTAGGGATATTACTTGGCGGTACAACAGGTGGTGTTACGGGCTTTTTATTTTCTATTATGATATCTGATTCTGCCCCTAATTCTTCAGGTTTAATATTTTTAGGGATTTCATAATCTTCTGAAGTGCCTGTTCCCATATCTTCACCTTCACCACCTAAAATGGGGTTGGTGCCATTGATATAGTCAATGATGATATCATTGCTCATTACTTCTGGCTTTATAAAGCTCAGTTTGGTATCTATGCCGCAATTGGGATCAGCTGCCGCCTTATTAAAGAAATAGGCCCAGATTGGCATAGCCGCTCTACCACCTTCTCCATTTTTACTATTAAAGCGAATAAAGCGATCGTCACAACCAACCCAACCTCCAGCAAGGTATTGAGGAGTATACCCCATAAACCAAGCGTCACTGTTGTTGTTGGTGGTTCCTGTTTTTCCAGCCACTTGTAATCCCGCAGGAATACCATGTTGCCAAATACCAGCACCTGTTCCATTGGTTAAAACCCCCTGCATCATTTTAATAACTGAGTACGCGGTTACATCATTGATGACTTCTTTTCTTTGCGGCGTAAAAGTGGCCAATACATTCCCGTTTCTGTCTTCAATTCTGGTAATATACATGGGCTTTGCATTAAAGCCTCTTCCAGGAAACATACTATATGCTTGCATCATTTCAAATAAGGAAATTTCGCATGCACCTAATGCAATAGATGGGTAGGGGTCAATCTTTGTTTTTAATTCGCATTTTTCTAAAAATTCAACAAATCTTTTTGCGCCGTTATTCGCGGTATTATCTAGTTGCTTCATAATATAAGCAGAAGCACAGTTCCTAGATTTAGCTAATGCAATGGCCATAGGAATGGTAGCGCCCGTGCATGTTTTAGAAGTAGCCGGTACCAATCCATATTGTCCAAAATTTTGTTGAATATCCTGAACAGGAGAATTAGGATTTAGTCCTGCTTCTTCAATTGCTAAGCTATACAACAAGGGTTTAATAGTACTACCCACTTGTCTTTTTGTATTGATATTGGCGTGATCGTATTTAAAAGTTTTAAAATCAATACCGCCTACCCAAGCTTTGATTTGACCATTTAACGGGTCCATCACCATAAAACCTGCTTGCAACATTTGTTTGTGATACTTAATCGAATCAAATGGAGTCATTGTGGTATCGATGCCTCTATTATTGTTCCAAGCAAATACACGCATGGGTACTTTTTGGTAAAAAGTGCGTAAGTTTTCTTCGTCTGTTAAGCCTTCTCTTTTTAGATTTTTCCAACGGTCGGTTTGTTTGATGGCTTGATCTAAGTTGGTTTCAAAACCTTTCCAAATACTTCCCGTTCTAATATTTTCTTGGGTATTGAATAGCTTCTGCATATAACTCATATGCTTTGCTACCGCTTCCTCTGCATAGAGTTGCATTCTTGGGTTAATGGTGGTATAAATTTTTAAACCATCCCTGTATAAGTCGTATTGATCTCCATTATTTTTGGTGTTTTCTTTGCACCATTTTTTCATTTCCTCTCCAAGAATCATCCTGAAATAAGGGCCCAAACCAGTTGTCTCATCTAATTTCTTGTAATTCAATTCAATTGGTTGGCGTTTTAATATTTCCGCTTGTTGTGCATCTAAATAATTATTTCTAACCATTTGGCTGAGCACAGTATTTCTTCTGTCTAAAGACAATTTGGGGTTTCTTCTAGGATTGTAAAGGGTTGCACCTTTAAGCATGCCAATTAACACGGCTGCTTCTTCTACATTTACTCTATCGGGCTCTTTTTGAAAGAAGGTTTTCGATGCATTTCTAATGCCATAAACATTATCGCTGTAAGCAACTGTATTTAAATACAGGGTGATGATTTCTTCCTTAGTAAAATTTCTTTCTAGTTTAACAGCAATAATGCCCTCTTTAATTTTTTGCAAGGCTCTTAAAATAAAATTCTTCGTACTCCAATTCTCTGTAAATAAGTTTTTGGCGGTTTGCATGGTGATGGTACTTGCTCCCCCCTCACTTCCTAAATAGAAAATAGCTCTACCTAATGACCTTGCATCAATGCCACTGTGCTCATAAAAACGCTCGTCTTCCGTAGCAATTAATGCTTCAACAATATGCTTGCTGATGTCTTTGTATTGAACATTAATTCGATCTTCTATATAGTATTTGCCCATTAGTGTGCCATCTTCTGCATAAACCTGAGAAGCCAAAGATGCCGATGGATTTTCAATATCGTCCAAATCGGGCATACTCCCAATCCATCCAAAGTTGAGCATCGCCAAAAGAATAATCACAAAGGCAAAGCCTCCGAAAAATATACGCCAAAAAATACGAACCGGTTTACTCATTGTCAATGCGCTGTTTAGTAACGGTAAAATTAATACTTATCAGGAAACAGATTTCTCACTAGTTGCCAATAAGTAGTGGTTTCTCCTTTTTTTCTTAAAAGAGATAGGTTTTTAGAACTAATTATACTAAAACTGTATTTGTCAGTAGTTAGCCATGGCATAATTCTAGATGCTGCTAACGACTTATTCTTATCTGTATAAGTACTGGCTTCTGCAGCATTTACAAATGGACCAATTAATAGAATTTGTTCTGTATCATTTACTCTTATTACATTAATTGGAAGTTTCTGACCATAATATCTTTCTTGGTTAAATCGATTAAATGCATTTCTTGCCTCACTTACAAAAATGGGATCCACTTTATACAATGCAATGGCAACATATTGAGAGTCTGATGCATTGAATTCATAGGTTTCTGGTGCAATAATCTTTTCAATTGGCGCTGCTGTTATTGGTAAACTTGAAGTTACTTTTTCTGGAACTTTAATAACAGTAGGGGCTTTTGAAACAACTGGTAGGTCTTGTGCGCTTGTTGTGTTTAAATCAATTTTTCTTTCCTCTATTTCAATAGGTCTTTCTACCGTTAAATTGGTTAAATAGGCTTCTATCTCTGCTCTTTTGCCTAAAACTTCTAACATCGTTTTTGCTTTTTCTGCAATAGGGCTTGCAGGGAAGAGGCGATTGATTTCGTTCAACCTGTTTTTAGCAATACTGTCTTGCTTTTGTTTTATATAATATACCGATTCAATGTAAAGTAATTGAGGTGTCCAATACGAATTACCCAGTTGGGCGTCTGCTTTCTTTTTATTGGCAATGGCATCTTCAAATTTTCCTTCAATGAACTGGTTGTATATAGATGCATAAAGCTGGTTGGTTACTTCAGGTTTTAAATTGGCTCCAGACTGAAGTAATTGATTGTTTTTTCCTTTCGGATAAAATGCATTTAATAATTGCTTTACTGAATCAGCTTTTTTAATTTCATTTTGTTTTTGATAGCAATTGTGTAATTGAAACCAAATATCTTCTAATCTACTGCTTTCTGTAAAACGTTTTGCAATTTCTTCATAGGTTTCAGTGGCAGGTAAAACATCTCTTAATTGATATTGAAAAATGCCAGCAGTTAAAAATAGTGCATTGATAATAGTATCATTGGAAATGGCCAATTTTTCTGATGTTAATGGGATGCTGTCTTTCAATGTTTCCAAGCTTAAAACAGCAGTTTGAGACTGCTTGTTGCTATTCGTTTTTTGATCATTGTCTACCGCCATTGCCCCTACACTTCTGTCTATTGCAGACTGTCTTCTCCAGTTGTCAATATTGGGTCTGTTCCCCCATTTAGATTTAAAATCTGATAACCCTTTTGTTTTGAGTGAATTATTGGTAAAATAGAATCCTGTGTTTCCAGTAGGAGTTGCAAATAAATCAGTTGGTGCAGCTATGGCATTGCCAGATCCAAAACTGGTTTCTGTATCTGATTCTTTTAACCCTTTTTCTTTTCTTATTTTTTTTAATAATGCTTTTAATAAAGCCTCCCTTTCTATTTCAGGCAATAAAGCAATTCGTTGCAGACTATCTTCTCTATTAACTGCCTTTAAGGCAAGGGCTATTCTTTTTAGCGGCTCTTTTTTTTGATTTACCCTATTTGCCTCTTCAACATTTAGTAGGCTTATTGTTAAGCTGTCATATGCTGCTGATGCAGGGATGTATTTTTTATTTTTGTATAAGGTTTCAGCCAATAAAAAATAAGATTTCGTTTTTTGAAGACTATTCCCTTCACTATAACTAATACTTTTATTGAGCCAATTTTCTGCATTCTTCAGATTATCTTGTCTCAGCTCCAATTCAGCTGCAGCGTAATAGATAAGGTCTCTAAAGCCTTGGTATTTTTCTTTTTTAGCCATTGCTAAAAGTTGCGTTAAATGAAAATTAACTGCATCTACTTTTATGTCTGAAGAAAGGGAAACTATATTGAGCCTCGCATACACATCCATTAACGGATCCGTTGTATGATTGATGGCTTTTTCATACCATAAAACAGATAAAGAGTCTTGGTTAGAAAGTGAATACATTTGGGCTATCAAATATTCCCATCTAGCCGACTCTAACTTTGATTGCGCATTGGGTAAAGCTTTGGAAAGATAAAATGCTGCACTGTCATATTGGTTTTCTTTATACAACAAGTATGCATTGTATTCATTCCAGGTTGTTTTTAATCTTTCTGGGAAAAATTTATCTGCGGCCAAAACTTGCAATAATGCTTCTGCTTCTGCTAACTTTTCTTGTTCAATAAAATTTCGAGATTGTAGCAAAAAACTTTCATTTCTAGCAGGCTTTGGAGAACTGATCTTTTTCCAAAAATTTCGTTTCTCATCTGTGCTAACTGAAAAAGTTCCTCCTTTACTGCTTACATTACTTCCTATTGGTAAGTCGTATCCCTCGTCCTTTGCAGCAAATGCATAATTGATATAATTAAACACCCATGCAGCAGAATCAAAATCTTTTCTATGCATGTATGCATTGCCCATTAATAAATACATCTGATCTACCCAATCACTCCTTAAGTCGTGCAATAAAATACCTGCAGTGCATTTGTAAATTACACTGTCTATTTGCCCCTTCGCAGTTTCATTTAAAGAGTAATTATAGAAGGGCAATAATAGGGTGTAATCTTCCTTGTGTTGGGTTTTAGCAGCTATAATAATATCAGTTAGCTTAACCGAGGCATTGTAATAGTAATTGTAATGACTTACTGTATTGTTGTAAATTCTTTTCGGAACCGAGAATTTTTTATTCCCCGTTTTTTCTGCAGGCAGTAAACGACTTTGGTATTTTTCTGGTTTCGTTAATTCAATTGAAGTATTAGGTTGTGCACTCAAAAAAGAACAACTTAATAGAAGAATGCCTAAAAGGCCCTGTTTTGGATATTTTAGAAATTGGCGCATAAAATCCATTAAAAATACAGTTATTTCTGCACCATACAGATATAAAACCGAACCAATCCTTACCTTTAACCAGTTTTTATAAAATGAATAAAATAAATACTGGAAATACATTTAAACGATTAAGGAATACCTATCGTTTGGTAATTATGAATGACGACACTTATGAAGAGATGGTCGCATTTAGATTATCAAGGTTAAGTGTATACATTGGTTTGAGTACTGTATTTGTTTTGCTCGTTGGCTTTACCATTGCTTTAATTGCCTTTTCTCCTTTGAAATACTATATACCGGGGTACGGCACCAAGGAAAGTAGAACTGCTTTACAATTATTAAAAATCAGAACAGATTCCTTAGAAAATGAAATAAGATATAAAGAGCAATACCTAGAGGGGATCAAAAAGGTTTTGGCGGGCGATAAACCAGCTACTTTAGATACAGTTCCTTTGTCACTTCCTAAAGTGGAAGCTTCTAACGATTAAATTGGACTCATGAAAAGCAAGTTTCAACAGTTGTATATTCCCCTTATCGTTTTATTTGGACTAGTCAATACCATTTGTTTTCTATTGAAGGATGCATTAAAATTGAAAGGAATAGACCCAATGATGGTAGTAGGGGCTAATACCTTGTTATTCTTGATTTGCACTTTTAGCATACGATCCCAAATTAAGTCGGCTAACAATACCAATCCCCACGCAATGGTAAGAGGCGTAATGGGGTCTGTGGTTTTGAAATTATTTGTATTAGGAACGGCAGCATTCATTTACTTATATAACGTGGGGGAAGCCCAAAGTGTAAATGGAATTTTTGTTAGTATGGGATTGTATATCATCTATACTTGGTTAGAAGTGAAAATGGCCATGCAAATAAAACCTACAAAAAAAGATGGCAGCAATTGAGCATCCATTGCATGAATTGGCTCGGTTTTTACCAGCAGGTAGTTTTGACTATGTTGTAAAATACCTCTATCAATATAAAGTACATTTAACCGTTGCTAAAAGCAGAAAATCAGTGCTGGGCGATTATAGGCACGCACATCAAGGGAACAATCATCGAATTAGTGTTAATGGGAATTTGAATTCGTATGAATTTTTAATTACGCTTTTACATGAATTAGCTCACTTGCTCACATTTGAACAGTATCAAAATAGGGTAGAACCTCATGGCAAAGAATGGAAATTGATCTACAGTAAACTCTTGATTGATTTTGTTGGATTTGGGGTATTCCCAACCGAAATCGTTTCTGCGTTACAAAAATCAATTATTTCCCCTGCAGCCACTGCTAATGGAGAGACAGAATTATTGATGGTTTTAAGAAAATACAATACTTGCAAAAAAGAAGGGGTTTGTTTTATTGCTGATTTGCCTGAAGGGGCCCTTTTTAGGCTGTCTAATGGCAAGGTATTTAAGAAAGGAGAACTCCGCCGAAAGCGATACACATGTATTGAGTTAAAAACAGGATTGATGTATACTGTTAGTGCAATAACAGAAGTTAAACAGTTGGAAGTAATACATCCATAAAAAAAGCCATTGAGAAATAATGATTCCCAATGGCTTTTGAATAGCTCAAATATCTATTATGCAACAGCTTGCTTCACTAATGCAGCTGCTTCACTTAATTGGATAGCAGACTGAACTTTTAATCCACTCTCGTCAATTAATTTTTTAGCTTCAACTGCATTGGTACCTTGCAATCTTACAATAATAGGGATATTGATATTGCCTAGTTTATTATAAGCTTCTATAACTCCTGCAGCAACACGATCACATCTAACAATTCCACCAAAAATGTTGATTAAAATAGCTTTTACATTTGGATCTTTCATGATGATACGGAAACCAGCTTCAACAGTTTGTGCATTTGCTGTACCGCCTACGTCTAAGAAATTGGCTGGTTCTCCACCACTCAATTTGATCATATCCATAGTAGCCATAGCCAAGCCTGCACCGTTTACCATACAGCCAACGTTGCCATCTAATTTAACAAAGTTTAAATTGTATTGACCTGCTTCTACTTCTGTTGGATCTTCTTCAGTAACATCTCTTAGTGCAGCAACATCCGCATGACGCATTAAGGCGTTGTCATCAATATTCATCTTACAATCAACTGCAATAATCTTTTCGTCGCTGGTTTTGAATAGAGGGTTAATTTCTAACATACCACAATCTAAACCTACATAAGCGTTGTATAAATTGGTTACGAATTTAACACAGTTTTTGAAAGCTTCTCCGCTTAATCCTAAGTTGAAAGCAATTTTTCTTGCTTGGAATCCCTGTAATCCACCGCCTGGGTGTACCCACTCTTTAAATATTTTTTCTGGCGTATTGTGCGCTACTTCTTCAATATCCATTCCTCCTTCGGTACTGTACATGACCACATTCATTCCTTTTGATCTATCCAATAAAATAGATAAATAGAATTCTTTAACAGGGTTAGGGCCAGAATAATACACATCTTGCGCAACTAAAATTTTGCTCACTTTTTTCCCTGCATCACCAGTTTGAATGGTCACCAACGTGCCACCTAAAATATTTTTAGCAATACTGGTAACGTCTTCCGCACTTTTAGCAACAGCAACCCCTCTTTGTTCTGTACCAACAATTTTTCCTTTACCGCGTCCGCCGGCATGTATTTGGGCTTTCACTACGGCAAAATTGTTGCCAGTTTGGGTTTTAATTTGGCGATAAGCCTCTTCGGCCGCCATTACAGTGTCAACTGCTATACCTTCCTGTACTGGAACTTGGTATTTTTTGAGTAATTCTTTAGCCTGGTACTCATGAAGATTCATATGGAACAATTTTTGCGAAGATAAGATAAACGTAGATGCAGATTTAAACCTTTTGTTAAATTTGTTGTTGTAACATTAATTTTTGTATTTTTGAAACTCTAAATAAAAATCAACATGAAAAAAATGGCATTAGCGCTGTTAAGTACAGCTTTTTTAGCAGGCATTTATTCTTTTACTGGTGTATCTAGTACCAAAGAAGTAATCACTTATAAAGTAGAAGCCGGAAAGAGTCGCGTTGACTGGGTAGGTTCTAAGAAGAATGATTTCCATACAGGATTTTTCAATGTTAAAAGTGGATCAGTTCAGGTAAATGGTGGCAAAGTAACTGGTGGAGAATTCGTTATTGACCTTGCTAATTTAAAAGTAACAGATGCTGCAGGTGCAAAATTAGAAGGCCATCTTAAGGCTGCTGATTTTTTTGAGGTTGCAAAATATGGTGAAGCAACTTACAAAATCACTAATGTTGTTTACAGCGACGAAACCAATGCTACTATTACTGGTGAATTAAACTTAAAAGGCGCTAGCTTACCTGTAAGCTTCAAAGCAGCTATTCGTAGTGCAGACGAGAAAGGCTTATTTGCAGAAGCTTTCTTTGCCATGGATAGAACCTTATTTGGTATTAACTACGGTGTTGGAAACATTGCAAAGGATGTGCAAGTTGCGGTTCACTTATACGCTACAAAATAATTATAGACTACAACTCATAAAAAAGTCCCGACTAAAAATGCTAGTCGGGACTTTTTTGTTGGTATTGAATTAGTTATAAATAACGCTCTTCAATAATTTTTTTGTGATGTAATAAGTGACCAAATAATATAAATGCTATAGCATTAGCAGTTACTTTTTTATCACTTGCAATTCCACTATTCATTAATTGATTTTCAGTTAAAGAACTAATTAATAAATCAGTAGATTTTCTAAGGGCTTTAAACTCTTCTTTTAATGCTATAAAAGTTCTTTCATTCGCTTGTGCGGCTTGTGCATAAAGGTTTTCATCAAATCCTGGTAATGGGGTTGAATCATTTCTTGCAACCCTTAGTAATCTGTATTGCATGATTCTTTCGGTATCAATTATATGCTGAATAAGATCTTTTATTGTCCATTTTCCTTCGGCATATGCGTAGTCTCCTTTTTCATCGGGAAGATTTAAAAAAAAGTAAGTGAGTGGGTAAGACAATAGTTTTACTGCTTCTTGAATATCCGTTACTTCAACTTGATTAATATATCCTTCAAAATATGCAGGATAATCTCCTGATAAGGGCTTTGGCATAATTATTTTTTAGTATTAGTAGATGGTTTAGTTGCAATCATTGGTTTGTATTCATTGGCTATTTTAACCGCTTCAAAAGCATTTACAATACCACCCGTTTTTGATAAAGATTTAAATGGAACAATTTGCGGCTCTTGACCAGGCTTTAAACATTTAATATCATCCGAGGGAATGTAAACAGACTGTTCAATAATTTTCTTTATATCAATTGCAGTTAAATGTGGATAGTATGATTTTAGTAGGGCTGCCATTCCTGAAACAATTGGAGTAGCCATACTGGTTCCCTTTAAGTTACCATAATTGTTTCCACCAGGTATAGTTGAATAAATTTTTACACCAGGAGCAAATACATCCACTTGTTGTTGACCAAAACTGCTGAAGTCTGCTGCAATACTTGGTCCTAAATTTGGATCACTGCTGGCACCTACTGTAATATAATTTTTGGCATAGGTTTTCCAAGGGGTTAGCCAAGGATTGGGGAAGTTTTCTACTGAGTCAAGATTTTCTGCATCATTGCCAGCAGCATGAATTAATAAAACATCTTTTTGTTCAGCATATTTTACTGCACTGTCTACCCAGGCTTTTTCTGGAGAAAAAGATTTACCAAAACTCATATTAATAATTTTGGCGCCATGGTCAACTGCATAACGAATGGCCAATGCAATGTCTTTGTCGTACTCATCTCCATCGGGAACAATACGCAATGTCATTATTTTCACTTGGTCTGCAACTCCATCTACACCAACTCCATTATTTCTTACTGCACCAATAATACCAGATACATGCGTCCCATGTGTAGGCCCAGGACCCATTACATCGTTGTTGCCGTAGTACTTGTCTGATAAGCTTTCATAATTGTCTCCAATTATTTCATTTCTATAATTGGGCGGTGCAGTATCTTTTGATTCAAAAGCCGATTTTTTACCTTCAATATAGTCCTCGAGTTCTTTAAGCGCATTCGAATTTTTTTCATCTGGATCAATTTGAAGCATTTTCATTACTGTCAGAAATCCTAATTTAGCATCTCTTGCGGTTTTGGTAGTAGGCTCAAATTTTTCTAGTTTCTCGCAATTGTATTCCTCCATACCCATTTCTTGTCGTAGAATTTTATCATGCCTTTTTAGTGCTTTGGCAGTAACTTCTATGAACATCAGGTCCATCATTTCTTCCTGACTAAAATTGAGCTCTTTCGCCGCTTTTGACCACATTTGGTATTGTGATTTTTCTGCTGCTGTAAGTAAATTGGTATCTATAAATGAAGATTGGAATCGGCTCTTCCATTTGTGAAATACCCTGGCTCTTTCATCCCCAGCTTTTTTGAGGCTCTTGCCATCTTTTCCCCCTAAAAAATTCCATCCAAACACATCGTCTACATATCCATTTTGATCGTCGTCAATGCCGTTCCCAGGAATTTCTTTAGGATTTCTCCACAATACTTTTTTTAAATCTTCATGGGCAGTGTCTACACCAGAATCTAATACTGCAACAATAACGGGTTGGGGCTTTTTGTTTTTTGCAGCTAAAAAATCGTAGGCCTTATTCAGGCTAATACCAAAAACATGGTTAGTTTCTAAATCTAGTAAATGCCAACCCTTGGGTATTTCCGATTGTGCTTTTGAAGACAAACTAAATCCGCATCCAAATAAGATGGCAAGCGCAGTTCCACGAATCATGTAGTGTAAATTTTCTCTCTACACAAATTTGCACAATACTGTTGATATATTGTTATGCCTGTTTTTTATTTATCAAATCATTAAGCATAGGTTCTACCATTCTTGTCTTAACAAAATGTTAAACCTTGCTGTATTGTCTCCATTTCTCTACTGCTGCTTCCATATCTGCAGGCATTGGAGATTCAAAGAAAATTTCTTTTCCTGTATTGGGATGAATAAATCCAAGTGTTCTTGCATGAAGTGCACATCTTGGACAAGCTTCAAAACAATTCTCAACAAATTGTTTATACCTCGAATAAATAGTGCCTTTTAATATTTTATCACCACCATATTCGGCATCATTAAATAAGGTATGACCTATATGCTTCATATGCACCCTAATTTGGTGCGTGCGACCAGTTTCTAACATGCATTCTACCAGGGTTACATAATTGAATCTTTCTAGCACTTTATAATGCGTTATTGCATGTTTTCCTGTATCGCCCTCCGGGTATGCATCAAACATTTTTCTATGCTGTTTATGGCGTGCAATATGTGCATTTATAGTACCATCTTCTTCTTGAATATTCCCCCAAACCAAAGCTATATATCTTCGATTTACGGTATGATTAAAAAACTGTTTAGCTAAATGCGCGGCAGCTTCTCCTGTTTTGGCTAACACAATTAATCCGGTTGTATTTTTATCAATCCTATGTACCAAGCCAAATCGAGGTAAACTCTCTTCGTTTAATTGTGGGTTTTGTTGTCTTAAATAGTATGCCACCCCATTTAACAATGTACCACTAAAGTTGCCTACTCCCGGATGAACCACCATATTGGGTGGCTTGTTTATCACCATTAGAAAATCATCTTCATAAACAATATTCAAAGGAATGGGTTCCTCTTTTAAAATGGTATGTTCAGGGTTGATTAAACTCATTAGAATGATTTCATCCCCTGGTTTTATCTTGTAATTACTCTTTACGGTTTTGCCATTCACCGTTAGAAATCCAGCTTCAATACCTTGTTGAACTTTATTTCTGGTAGCGCCTTCCATATGCATTTGAACCCATTTGTCTATTCGGAAGGGTTCTTGGCCTTTGTCTACTGTAAAAATCTTGCGTTCGTATAAGGCATCAGACTGCTCTTCTGAAATTAATTCGGTATCTATCTGCATGCGGCAAAATTAACTTTATTTTTGTGGTATGGAGCAGGAAGTCATTTTCAAGGATTTAGGTATAAGCAGTTACAAAGAAGTTTGGGATCAACAAGAAGCTTTATTGAAATCAAACGCCGATATTAAAATGGCTTTTAAGTTTGGCAATCAACAACAAAATGCCCCAGAAACCATACCCACATTACATCACTTATTATTTGTAGAACACCCTCCAGTGTATACTTTAGGTAAAAACGGGAAAGAAGAGCATGTATTAATTAGTGAAGCAGATAGAGTTAAAAAAGGGATTGAATATTTTCATATCAATAGGGGGGGAGACATCACTTTTCATGGACCGGGGCAGTTGGTAGGATATCCAATTTTAGATTTAGAAAGATTTAAAACCGATTTGGGTTGGTACTTAAGATCATTGGAAGAGGTAATCATTAAAACCATGGCAGATTATGGTTTAAAAGGGGAGAGAAGTGCAGGGGAAACCGGTGTATGGTTAGATGCGCATATAAAAGGTAAAGAAAGAAAGATCTGTGCAATGGGTATAAAATGTAGTAGATGGATTACCATGCATGGATTTGCATTTAATATTAATACCGACCTCTCATATTTTGATCATATTGTTCCATGTGGTATTCAAAATAAAAAAGTGACTTCTTTGGCACAAGAACTAGGACGAGTAGTTGATTTTGAAGAAGTAAAGTATAGAGTAAAGAAACATTTCGAAGCTATTTTTCCTTGTAAGCTTATCGGCGAATAAAATGGCTTATTGAAGTAGAAATTTATTTTTTTCAAGCAGTTCGCCATTGCAATACAATTCAAAATTATACCATCCACTGTGGTAGAAATTGCTTTTTTCAATGATCCAATAATCTTCTTGCAAATTGGTGATATTGTGCAATAACAATTTGCCATCATAGATAAAAAGACTGTATCTCTTAGTATTTGTATTGGGTAACTGGATGGTTAGGTTGCCTTTTGAATTGGTAAATACATAGCTGGATGGTACCCAAATATCTTGAATTGTTGTGGTTTCGCTTGTTTTGGTTGCCGGAGAAAACTGGAGGGTTCTTTTACCAATTCTTGTAAGTGTATCTTTTGTATTTGCAAAAATGGAATCCTTGAATTTTTTGTACTCACTCGCTGATAATTCCTTGTACAATTTGTTTTTAATAAAAATCCGTTGGTTCGCAGCAGCTTTGTTGGTGCGGGTTAATTTTGCTTTTTGCGCAACAGCCGAATTGAACAATGGGAGTAAACAAATGATACAGAAACATATACTTTTCATACGCTTCACAAATATATTTCATTAGAGCTAAAAAATTAAGCTTCCTGGTTCTAAACTTCTATTCCCTTGCAATCCTCCGCTATGTATAATGAGCAAATTGGCGGGGCGTTTAAAATATTGCTGCTGAATTAAATCTTCGGATGCGTAAAATAATTTTGAAGTGTATACAATATCAGTGGGTAACTGTTCCCTACTGTATAATTGGTTCATGTATTCAATTAACTTGGTTGGATGTTTGGCATAGCCACCAAAATGATAATCGTGTATGGTTGTAAATGCATTGATTTTTTCAGGGGGAAGGAGGGCGTTTACCATTTCGTTAAGCCCGAAATTATTTTTTAAAACACTAATGCCAACTACTGACTGATTTTCATTGGCTCCCAGAGCTAGACCTGCTAGCATAGTACCTGTTCCAGCAGCACAAATAATATGAGTAAAAGCGGAACAGTTCTTCACCAATAAAATGGAAGCAGCTCCTAGGGCACCATTGATACCATAACCACCTTCATTAATCCAAAACCATCCTTTATTGGCAAATTCTCCCATCACCACTTCTTTGTATTTATAAGCTTCCCTCGAAATAAAATGTAGTTTCATTCCCAAGGCTTCTGCTTCCCTTAAAGTGGGCGAATTGCATGATTCACCTCTAATAAAACCAATTGAAGACAAGCCATTTAATTTACATGAAGCAGCAAGCGCTACAATATGATTGGAGTAAGCTCCGCCAAAACTAGCAACAGTATTGCATTTGAGCCGTTTTGCTTCCTCTAGGTAAAACCTTAATTTAAACCATTTATTCCCACTTACTATTGGATGTATTAAGTCTGTTCTGAGTGTAGAAACTTTGGTATGTTCATTTCCCAAACTGGGAAGTTCTTGAACGATGATTTTATTGGTATCGAATAACATTTATTATCAATTGTTGCAATGTTAAATGATTTAACTTTGTATTGTAAAATTAAACTATGAAACCTACTCTTGTAATTTTAGCTGCTGGCATGGCTAGCCGTTATGGAAGCATGAAACAAATACAGTCTTTCGGCCCTGATGGAGAAACTATTATGGATTACTCCATTTATGATGCAATTGAAGCTGGATTTGGGAAAGTGGTATTTATAATACGTGAAGAATTTGCTGAGCAGTTTAAAAGCATTTTTGAGCCCAAACTGGCTGGCAAAATAGCTACTGATTATGTGTATCAATATTTAGAAGCATATACCAATGGGTATCCAATACCTGCAGATAGAGCAAAACCTTGGGGTACCGCTCATGCTGTATTATGTTGTAAGGGCAAAGTAAATGAGCCTTTTGCTGTTATTAATGC
>Ga0209480_10000899_pt1 | contig 22775 bp, 20 predicted proteins | sample JI61114C2DNA_FD_187501 | JGI IMG/M metagenome (GOLD analysis project Ga0209480, IMG submission 187501) | Wastewater effluent complex algal communities from Wisconsin, to seasonally profile nutrient transformation and Carbon sequestration -... | ecosystem: Engineered > WWTP > Effluent > Algae... | reverse complement strand
GCGAAACCGCCACCCTGCAGCGTGCGGAAACCCAGAAGCTGACCGCCGAGGAAGAAGCCAAGAAGCAGGCGGACCTGGCCAAGCAGCGCGAGGAAGACCAGCGCAAGCTGCAGGAGCAGCAGCGCCAGCAGGCGGCTGCCACGGCCACGCAGCCGGCGACTGCGACGCCTGCCACGACTCCGCAATCCAACGCCGCGGCAGAGGCCGAGCGCCAGCGTGCCGCCGAAGCCGAGCGCCAGCGCGCGGCAGCGGCAGCGGCCGAGCAGCAACGCCAGGCAGCGGCTGCCGCGCAACCGGCGGCGCAGCCAGCGCGTGCGGCGGCATCCTCGGAGCTCCGGGCGATTGCCCAGCCTGGCCCGCGCTATCCGCAGGCTGCGCAACGTGCCGGCGCCACCGGTTCGGTGCAGGTGGAGTTCACCGTGGCCAGCGATGGCAGCGTGACCGCCGTGCGCGTCGTCGGTTCGGAAGCGCCCCGTCAGTTCCAGCGCGAGTTCGAGCGCGAGGCGACGGCGGCAGTGAAGCGCTGGCGGTTCCAGCCGGTGGCCGAAGCCACCACTACCCGCCGCACGATCTCGTTCCAGCAGTAACCGGGACGGCCATCGCGCAACGAAAAAGCCCGGCATCCGCCGGGCTTTTTCATGGGTTGCGGAGCGATCCGCCTGCCGCCCCGGGCTTCACCGGGACGGCAGCCCGGCATCAGGCCGAGATCGCCAGCTTCTCCTGGCGGTAGCGCCACACCGCCGCCAGCCACAGCGCGGTGGCCAAGGCCAGCGCGCAGCCGAGGTACACCGCCCACTGCTGCGCGTCCGGCGATTCGCCGCGGGTGACCTTCTGCACCAGCTGGTTCTGCGACAGGAACGGCACCGCGTACTGCCACAGGTCGGTGTCCTTCAGCGGCGAGGCCATCAGCGCATAGGTCGGGATCATCGGCAGCATCATCATCCACATCACGTGGCTCTGGGCTTCCTTCATGCTCTTGGCGCCGGCCGCCACGAAGGTGATCAGGCCGGTGCCGATGACCACCAGCGGCAACAGGATCAACAGCAGCTTGGCGATCGCCGGCAGGCTCACGTCCAGCATCCGGCCCATGCCGGTCGCCATCGCCGCGCTGCCCTTCAACGCCAGCAGGATCAGCAGCAGCGAGGCGATGCCGATCAGCACCGACGCCAGCATCTTGCCGCTGACGATCGCGCCGCGCGCTGCCGGGGTGGCCAGCAACGGTTCCAGCGATTGTCGTTCGCGCTCGCCGGCGGTGGTGTCCATCGCCAGGTGGATGCCGCCCAGGAACGCGGAGATCAGCAGCAGGATCGGCAGCATCGCCGACAGCATGATGCCGCGCTTGGCTTCCGGCGTGGCCAGGTCGCGGGTGCCCACGCCCACCGGCACCCCGACCACCGGGTTGATCCCGCGCGCGAGCATGCGCAACGCACCCAGGGTCTGCGAGTACTGCTTGAGGGTGCCTTCCACCCGCGCAGCCGGGACATCGGCATTGCGACGCGTCGAATCGGTGACGACCTCCACCTTGGCAGGCACGCCGGCATGCCAGTCCTTGGCGAAATCCGGATCGATCACTAGGCCGACGTCGTCCTTCTGGCTGCGCACGGCCTGTTCCACCTCGGCCACGCTGGCCTTGCGCGCGGCGATGCCGTGGCTGGCCAGGTGCGCCAGCAGGTTGGGGGCATGTTCGCTGCCCGCTACCGGGATGGTCATGTCCTTTTCCAGCTGGGTGCTGGCGCGGTTCTCCATCAGCTTGAACATGCCCAGCATGATCGCCGGGAACAGGATGGGCGAGAGCAGCAGGGTCATCAGGAAGGTGCGGCGGTCGCGGTAGAAGTCGCGCAATTCCTTGCGCATCACCACCAGCGTGCTGCGGAAATCGATGTTCATGCGTGCAGGCCCTCTTCGCTGCCGATGAGGCGCACGAAGGCGTCCTCGAGATTGTCGATGCCGGCCTTGGCGCGCAGTTCCTCCGGCGTGCCTTCGGCCATCACCCGGCCGTTGGCGATGATCACGATGCGATCGCAGAGCGCGGCGACCTCCTGCATGATGTGGCTGGAGAAGATCACGCAGCGTCCCTCGGCGCGCAGCTGCTTGAGGAATTCGCGCAGGCCGCGGGTGGTCATCACGTCGAGGCCGTTGGTGGGCTCGTCCAGGATCACGTTCTTCGGGTCATGCACCAGCGCGCGCGCGATCGCGGTCTTGGTGCGCTGCCCCTGCGAGAACCCCTCGCACTGGCGATCCAGCACGTCCTCCATCTGCAGCGCCGCCGCGAGCTTGCGCGTGCGTTCGGCGACCTGCGTTGCGCTCAGCCCGTGCAACTCGCCGAAGTAGGCGATGTTCTCGCGCGCGGTCAGGCGCTTGTAGACGCCGCGGGCGTCGGGCAGCACGCCCAGGCTGCGGCGCACCGCATTGGCGTCGCGACCGACGTCGATGCCGTCCACCAGCACGCGGCCGGCCTCCGGCTGCATCAGCGTGTAGAGCATGCGCATGGTGGTGGTCTTGCCGGCGCCGTTCGGGCCCAGCAGGCCGGTGATCTGGCCGTCGTGGGCAGTGAAGCTGACGTCATCCACGGCGATGACGGGCGCGGCCTTCTTGCCCTTGCCGGGGAAGGTCTTGCGCAGGTGTTCTGCGACGATCATGGGTAGGTCCTTGTCTGGAGGGGCGCGCGCATCACGGCTCCCAGCCGTTGTACGAGGTGAACGGCGGCACGTAGGCCAGCTTGTCCAGGCATTTGGCGTCGAGCGCCTTGGCATCGGCCTTTTCGATGAACTGGGCGAACAGTTTCGGCATGCAGCCCACGCCGATGACGTTGTGGCCCTGGCCCTTCAGGTCGAGCCAGCGCGCGTTCGCCAGGCCCTTGGCGATCTCCTCGCCGTACTTGGGCGGGGTCACCGGATCGAACTCGCCGGTCAACACCAGCACCGGCAGGTCGCCCTTGAGCGGCGTGTTGAAGTCGGCCGGCTTGTCGCCCTTCGGCCAGGCCTCGCACATCGCCCCAAGGCCTTCGACCATGCGGTTGCCGAGCACGGTGTCGGCATCTTCCGCGCGAACCACCATGCTGCCGGCGTCCTCGGTGCAGATCACCGACATCTGCATGCCCATCGACATCGATTCGGCCATGTCGCCCTGCATCATCTTCGCCAGCGCCATCAGGTTGGCGTAGCGCCCCTGGCTGGCTTCGCGGATCAGTTGCGGCAGCAGCGCGCCGACCGCGGGCATGTACGCATACATGCGCACCAGGCCGGCGACGTGGTCGGCGGTCATCGTCTCGGTGAGCTCCTCGCCGGTGCTGCCATCGCGATACGAGACCTGCACCGGATTGGCGCGCAGGCGCGCCAGCACCGCTTGCAGTTCCGCACGCGGGTCGCCCATCCGGGCCTTGCAGGCGGGGCTTTCCTTGCACAGCGCGAACTGCGCCTCCAGCGCGCTGTCCAGGTTGCGGGCGAAGATGTTGCCCAGGCCCAGGGTGTTCGGTACCGGCGAATCCAGGGTCACCGTGCGCACGTGCTGCGGATGCCGCAGCGCGTACTGCTGGGCCATGCGCGTGCCATAGCTGACGCCGATCAGGTTGATCTTTTCGGCGCCGATGGCCTTGCGCACCGCCTCCAGGTCGGCGACCGCGTCGGTGGAGGTGTAGCGGCGCAGGTCGGCCTTGGCGGAGAGCTCGGCGATGCAGCCCTCGATCCATTCGCGGCCCTTGGCCGGGTCGTCGGTGAATTCGCTGCCGTCGGACTTGCAGTTGAGCGGGTTGGACTTGCCGGTGCCGCGCTGGTCGACCAGCACGATGCCACGGTCCTTCATGATGTCCTTGAACCCCGGCGCCAGCCCGGGGAAGGTGGCGACCGCCGCCTGTCCCGGGCCTCCAGCGAGGAAGAACACCGGGTCGGCCGCCGGATCGCTGGTGTTGCGTGGCGGGATCCAGGCGATGTTGAGCGCGACCGTACGGCCGCCCTGCTTGCTGCGGTCCTCCGGCACGGCGAAGGTGGTGCATTGCGCCTCCAGCGGATCGCCTTGCGGGAACGGCGACGGCAGCGAGCACGGCTTGAATTGCAGGCTGCCGAGGGTGCGCAGCTTGTTGGCGTCGGATTGCGGGGCCGCGGCTTTTTGCGTGCAGCCGGCGGCCAGCGTCGCCGCGACCGCCAGCGACAGCATGAGGGGACGGGTGTTCATGGTGAATCTCCTGCGGGATGCATGCATCAGTCCTCGGGGATGAAGAGGGTTTCGATCGATTGTCCGAACAGCCGCGCGATGCGGAAGGCCAGGGGCAGCGACGGGTCGTACTTGCCGGTTTCCAGCGCGTTGACGGTCTGCCGCGAGACCTCCAGCCGTTCGGCCAGTTCGCCCTGCGACCAGCCTTGCGCCTCGCGCAATTCACGCATGCGGTTGTTCATGCGTACCTGCGGTGCAGCCAGCCGCGGATCAGTGCATAGCTGACCACCAGCAGCAGGCCGAGCGATGCGGCGACGTGGCGGCCCGACCAGTCGGCCAGGCCGGCATCGAGCAGGAACAGGGCGGCCATCGCCGCGTGCAGGACGATACCGGCGGCCCAGGCCAGCGCCCCCAGCTCGATGCGCCGCTCCAGTTCGTCGCAGTCGCGCAGGAAACGCAGGTAGGCGGCGAACATCCAGGCCATCGCCAGCACCGGCGCCAGTGCAATGGCGATGCGCAGCGGCAGCACCAGCCCGGCTTGGTGCGTCGCCCATTCGTGCAACGCGGCCAAGCCAAGGAACAGCAGGCTGGGCCACAGCGACGCACGGTAATAGCGCCGCAGCGCGGGGCTCAGGCTCTGGCAATAGCGGGCGAACAGGCCGGTCACAGGTAGCGCCTGGTGAGGATCATCTTGGCGATCCCGTAGGTCCCGCACAGCAGCGGGAACACCCAGATCATCGCGACGCCGGCATCCATCCGGATGACCTCGGCCTTTTCCAGCATGCCGCCGGCGAAATACACCAGCGACACCAGCAGGCTGGCGATGCCGATCGCCTCGGTCTCGATCCGCCGCTGCAGTTCGTCGACCTCGCGCAGGTAGCGCAGCGCGGCGAGCATCATCCACCCGATCGGCAACACCGGCAGCACCGCCACCAGCCCGCGCAGCGGCACCGATTCGATGCCGCGCCTGATCAGGAAGATCGACGCGAACAGGGTCACCGAATACAGGGCCAAGGCCGGCCACAGCGCGCGGAGGTAGCGGCGCCCGGCCGCTTGCGCGTACATGTCGTCGCAGTGGGAGCGCCACCAGCGCGGCATCAGCAGGAACAGCGCGGCGCCCAGCAGGTAGCCCGCGCCGATCCCGGTCCACATGCCGACCACGCCGTCCGGCCAGGCGAGCAGGAAGCGGCCCGCGCCTGCCAGGGCGAGCGCGCCCAGCCCGATTGCCGCGAAGATCCACATGAAGCGCCGCATGGTCATGGAGGTCAGCCGCCCTGGCGGGACTTGCCCAGGAAGACGATGCTCAAGGCGAAGAACGCCATGCCGACGCCCAGGAAGGCGAGTTGCCCGGTGTAGGCGACCACCATGAAGGCGATGCCGACACCGAAGAAGGCCGCGCCTGCGCCTTTGAAGTTCTTGCCTGGTTTCATGTCGATACTCCGCTGTCAAGGACGCTTGACACAACGATATCGACATCGAGAAACGCTTGTCAAGCGTCCTTTACACAACCGCCGCCAGGATTACCTTGATGCTGACGTAGCTCTGGCGCCCCGCGCGAACGCCGTGCGCGCAGCGCATGGCCGTGGATCCGCCGCCTTACTTGTTGCTGACGTACTTCTCGCGGCGAATCTGCGGGATCGGCAGGCCGCATTCCTTCAATGCGTCGAAGCAGGCATCGACCATGTTCGGGTTGCCGCACAGGTAGGCGATGTCGCTGGCCGGATCGGGCACGATCTCCGCCAGCATGTTCTGCACATAGCCGTGGCGCACGTCCGCGTGCGCGTGCGGCGAATCCGCGGCAGGCAGTTCGCGGGAAAAACAGGGGATGAAACGGAACTGCGGATGTGCGTTGGCGAAGGCGCGGAACTCGTCGCCGTACAGCAGCTCGTCGGGCGTGCGCGCACCTTGCAGCAGCACCACCTCGATGCCACGCGATTCGATCAGCGACGCAAGCAGCGGCAACATCGCCCGGTACGGAGTGATCCCGGTGCCGGTGCCGATCAGCAGGTAGCGCCGGTTGGCGTCGTTCGGCAGCAGGCAGAAGCGACCGAACGGCCCGCTGGCGTCGACGGTGCCACCGATCGGCATCCCCTCGAACAGCGCGGTGGCGGCGCCGCCGGCCACGTAACTGACCGCGATGTCGACGACGTCGCCCGGCCCCCGCGCGTGGTCGTGGATCGTCGCCAGCGAATAACTGCGGCGCGCGGCGGTGCCGTCGGCGTAGGTGAAATGGACCTGGATGAACTGGCCGGGGATGTAGTCCAGCGGCTGTCCGTCGTCGCGCAGGAACGACAGATGGGCGACGGTCGGGGCGACCATCCGGCGAGACACCAGCTTCAACGGGAAATGCGTGATGGCCAAGCGACGTCCTGGGCAGGGGATGCAACACAGCGTGGCGGCCGTGGCCGCATCGGGCCGCCTATACTAACCGCACCCAAAACCTTGCATTCCCTGCACCGCACTGCGGCCTGCAGGCGGCGGAGCCATTGATGCAAACAGACACCGTGCCGGCGCTGCGCGTCAGCGACCTGCGCAAGACCTACGACAACGGCGTGGAAGCCCTGAAGGGCGTCTCGCTGGATGTCGCGCCCGGCGATTTCTACGCCCTGCTCGGCCCCAATGGCGCCGGCAAGTCGAGCCTGATCGGCATCGTAAGTTCGCTGGTCAACAAGAGCAGCGGCACGGTCGAGATCTTCGGCACCAGCATCGACAAGGATCGCGACGGCGCGATGCGCCTGATCGGCCTGGTCCCGCAGGAACTCAACTTCAACATGTTCGAGAAGCCGCTGGATATCTGCGTGAACTACGCGGGGTTCTACGGCATCCCGCGCGCGCAGGCGCTGGTGCGCGCCGAAGAGGAGCTGAAGAACGCGCAGCTGTGGGACAAGGCCGACAAGATGAGCCGCACCCTGTCCGGCGGCATGAAGCGGCGGTTGATGATCGCCCGCGCGATGATGACCCGGCCGCGCCTGCTGATCCTGGACGAACCCACCGCCGGCGTGGACATCGAGATCCGCCGCGGCATGTGGCAGACGCTGAAGGCGATCAACGCCGCCGGCACCACGATCATCCTGACCACCCATTACCTGGAGGAAGCGGAGAACCTCTGCCGCAACCTCGCGATCATCGACCATGGCCGGATCGTCACCGAAGGCCCGATGCGCAGCCTGCTGGCCAAGCTCGACGTCGAAGGCTTCCTGTTCGACATCGATGGCGAACTGCCCGCGCAATTGCCGGTGATCGAAGGCACCGCGCTGGTCGCCAGCGACGACCACACCCTGGACATGGACATGCCGCGGGCGATGGACCTCAACCGGGTGTTCGCCGCGTTCGATGCCGCCGGCATCCGCGTGCGCTCGATGCGCACCAAGTCGAACCGGCTGGAAGAACTGTTCGTGCGGCTCACTGGCAAGCCGGAAGGGGCGGAAGCATGAGCGCCGACATGACCCAGACCAACGCGCGCAAGAACCTGGTCGCGCTGGGCACCGTTGTCCGCCGCGAGGTCATGCGCATCCTGCGCATCTGGGGCCAGACCCTGATGCCGCCGGCGATCACCATGACCCTGTACTTCCTGATCTTCGGCGGCCTGATCGGTTCGCGCGTCGGCGAGATGGACGGGATCAGGTACATGGACTTCATCGTCCCCGGGCTGGTGATGATGAGCGTGATCCAGAACAGCTACGGCAACATCAGTTCCAGTTTCTTCGGTGCCAAGTTCGGCCGCCACATCGAGGAGCTGCTGGTCAGCCCGATGCCGAACTGGGTGATCCTGCTGGGCTATGTCGGCGGCGCGGTGCTGCGCGGGGTGATGGTCGGCGCGATCGTGCTGTGCATCGCGATGCTGTTCACCAAGGTGCGCGTGCCGCATCCGCTGGTGATGGTCAGCTCGGTGCTGCTCGGCGCGATCATCTTCTCGCTGGCCGGATTCATCAACGCGGTGTACGCGAAGAAGTTCGACGACGTCGCCATCGTCCCGACCTTCATCCTCACGCCGCTGACCTACCTCGGCGGCGTGTTCTATTCGGTGAAACTGCTGCCCGACTGGGCCGAGGCCGCGACCCACGCCAACCCGATTTTCTACATGGTCAACGCGTTCCGCTACGGCCTGCTCGGCGTCAGCGACGTGTCGATGTGGACCGCGTATGCGCTGATGCTTGGCTTCGTGCTCGCGCTTGGTTCGCTGGCGTTGTGGCTGCTGAAGCGTGGCACCGGGATGCGCAGCTGAGGGATCGCTTCATCGCGCGCTGAGACGCGCAAGGTCGAGACGGGGATCGTCGCCGCAACAACTATCGCGTCGAGTGATGGCCGCGCACGAATGCCGCGGCGAGACGCAATGCATCGCCGCCATCGGGATCCGCGCGCAGCGCACGCACCAGCCGCGCCGGCGTGGTGCCGGTCCAGCGCAGCAGGTCGTGGGTCGCGTGCGCCTGGTCGTTGAAACCGTGGCGCGCCGCGGCATCGGCGATCGCGGTCCGCTCGCCGTCCAGGGTGCGCAGCAAGGCCTGGAGTCGGCGCACCCGCGCGTATTCCTTCGGCGTCATGCCGACCGCGGCGAGGAAGCGTGCCTGCAGGGTACGCAGGCCGATGCCAAGGTCCTTCGCCAGCGCGGCGATGCGCAGGTCGCCGTCCGCCGCATCGAGCGATTCGACCGCGCGTTCGACCAGCACGTCCGGTGCGAACGACGCGCAACGCAGTCGCATCAAGTCCCATAGCGGTTCCGGGGAGTCCGCCTCCGCGCAAGCTTGCGCGGCCGCATGGAATCCAGCGGCGAAAGCGCTATCCAGCGTGTGCAGGTCCGGCGCGCGATCGCGCAACGCCGGCAGCCTCGCACCTGCGACCAGGCTGCCGCTGGCCGCGCTGAGCCGCACGCCGATGCAGTGCACCGCGCCGGTGGCCTGCAGGCGGATCGGGCCAAGCTGTTGTCCGGCGAACGCGAGCACCTGGTCGACGCGGATCTCGCCATCCGGGCCATGGAAGCGCAGCGGCACGCCGAGCTCGGCCAGCAGTTCGCAACGCCCGTCGGGATAGATGACCTGGATCGCGTCGCCCGGTGCGTCGTCGCGCAGGATCCATAGGCACTGCACATGCCGGCGCAAGTCCGCGGGCGCTGCATGTTCAACGTAGTCCATGGGCCGCATCAGAGCGTGCGTCGCGCGTTTTTACAAGAGATGCCGCGGCGGGCGCCGTACGTTGCGCGCAACCACCATGGGAGACGATCGATGCGACATGCGAAAGCGATGCTGGGAATGTTCCTGGCGCTGTGTTCCGGCCAGGTCGCGAGCGCGGAGCCCGGGCTGGATTGGCTGGCCGGGCACTGGTGCAGCAGCGATCAGGGACGGCAGGTCGATGAGGTCTGGTTGCCCGAGGCGGGCGGCACCTTGTTGGGCATGTCGCGCACGCTGCGCGGCGCCAAGGTTGAATCGTTCGAGTACACGCGGATCGTTTCCGAGGCCGGCGTCGCGCAGTTCCATGTGCAGCCGAATGGCGCGCCGGCGACGGTGTTCGCGCAGGCCGCGCGCGGCGACGGCTGGATCCGCTTCGAGAACAGCGCGCACGATTTCCCCAACCGGATCGAATATCGCCGCGAGGGCGACGCGATGCACGCGTACATCGCCGGGCCGGGCCGCGATGGCAAGGAGATGAAGATTCCGTTCGACTATCGCCTCTGCGGTGAGTGATCCACGCCATAGCGACGGCATGGGGCAGTGGCTACCCCGGTCGCTCACCAGACCAGATCGTCGGGCACCTTGAACTGCGCGTAGTAGGCATCGTCCTCGGACGATGCCTCGGTGGACTCGCTGCCGCTGCCGTGGTCGAGCACGATCATGGCCGCATCGCGTTCGCGGACCTTGTCGCCGGCCGCGCGTGGCAACAACAGGTAGCGATCGCCCAGCCGGGCGATGACCAGCGCGCCGGAGGACAGTTTCCGGCGCTGCTCGTCGCTGACCAGGATCGTGCGGATCGCGCCGTCGGCGCTGAAGCGGTATTCGCTCTCGCCGGCGCCGGCTTCCTTCTTGTCCTGGATGATCTGCCGCGCCTGTGCGCGCAGCTCGGCGATGCGAACCTGCGCCTTCTGTTCCGCCGCGAGTGCGCGGTCCTTCTCGACCTTCTCGGCGCGTGCCCGCTCCGCTTCCAGGGCGATCTCGCTGGGGCCGGACGCGGCTTTCGCATGCTTGGCGAGGTGCTGCGCGCGCGCGACCTCGGAGACCTTGGACTTCTTGACCAGGCCCGCCTTCAGCAATTGTTCCTGGAGCGGATTTCCCTTGGCCATGATGCGCTGTCTTGTCGGTGGGCTACGGCCCATCATACGACCCTGCCAGCCCACCCCTCGCCCCATGGACGCCTTGAAGTACCTCGCCGGTTATCCGCCCCACGTGCAGGCGCGCGTGCGTGAGCTGCTGGCCGAAGACCGGTTGGGTACGATGCTGGCCGACAAGTACGGCGAGCCGCATCGCGTGCGCAACGACGGCCAGCTTTACGAGTACGTGCAGTCGTTGAAGGAGAGGCACATGCGCAAGGCGCCGCCGCTGGGCAAGGTGCTGTACGACAGCAAGCTGCAGGTGGTGAAGCATGCGCTCGGCACCCACACCACGATCTCGCGCGTGCAGGGCGCGAAGCTCAAGACCTTCCGCGAGATCCGCATCGCGACCGTGTTCCGCGATGCGCCTGCCGAATTCCTGAAGATGATCGCGGTGCACGAGCTCGCACACATGAAGGAGGCCGAACACGACAAGGCCTTCTACCAGCTGTGCACGCACATGGCGCCTGATTACCACCAGCTGGAATTCGATGTGCGCCTGTACCTGACGCATCTCGAGGCCAAGCCGCGCTGACCGAGGCGAAAAAAAGCCCGGCACTGCCGGGCTTCCGTTTCACATATTGCGGCGAACGTCAGTGCGCGCTGGCCACATCGCCCGCAGCGCGCTTGCGCGAGAACTTGCGCACGAACCAGTCGCCGATGTCGTGCAGCACGGTGTACGCCGCCGGGATCACGATCAGGCTGAGCGCAGTGGAGGTGATCAGGCCGCCGATCACTGCCCACGCCATCGGTGCGCGGAAGCTGGCGTCGCCCGAGAACCCCAGCGCAAGCGGCAGCATGCCCGCGCCCATCGCGATCGTCGTCATCACCACCGGTCGCGCGCGCTTGTGGCAGGCGTCGACCAGCGCATCGTGCTGGCTCATGCCGTGCACGTCCTCGGCCATCACCGCGTAGTCGACCAGCAGGATCGAGTTCTTGGTGGCGATGCCGATCAGCATCAGCAGGCCGATCAATGCCGGTAGCGACAACGCGTTCTGGGTCACCAGCAGCGCGCCGAATGCGCCGCCGGCGCACAGCGGGATCGCGGTGAGGATGGTCAGCGGCTGCATCGGGTGCTTGAACAGCAGCAACAGCACCATGTAGATGCAGAGGATGCCGGCGACCATCGCCAGCACGAAGCCGACGAACAATTCGACGAAAATCTCCGCATCGCCGGTGTTGATGAAGGACACCCCGGCCGGCACGTTCTTCACCGAGGGCAGCGCTTCGATTTCCTGCATCACGTCGCCGAGCGGGCGCCCGTTGAGTTCGGCGCTCAGGGTGATGTTGCGCTGGCGCTTGTAGCGGCTGATCACCGACGGGCCGCTGCCTTCGACGATGTCGGCCACCGCATCCAGCGGCACCGGCGCGCTGCGGCCCTGGACGCGCAACTGGCCTAGCGTGGCGGGGTCGCGCAGGGTCTCGCGGTCGAAGCCGACGCGGATCGGGATCTGCCGGTCGGGCAGGTTGAGCTTGGCCAGGCGCTGGGTGTAGTCGCCGGCAGTGGCGACGCGTGCAGCCTCCGCGATCGCCGCGGTGGACACGCCGAGGTCAGCGGCGCGCGCCGGGTCCGGCAGGATCTGCAGTTCAGGTCGCAGCAGCGACGCCGAGGACGACACGCTGCCCAGTCCCTGGATCTTGCGCAGGTCGCGTTCCAGCGCGCTGGCGGCGGCATCGAGCGTGGCGGGATCGTCACCGGCCAGGACCAGTGCGAGTTGCTCGCCGGGTTCGCTGCTGAGGAAGCTGGTGCGCACGCCCGGCAGGTCGGCGAGCGCATCGCGGACCACTTGCTCCAGCTGCTTCTGGCTGCGGTCGCGGTCGTGTTCCGGACCCCAGTCGAGCGTCATCACCGCCTTGCGTGCATCGGCGCCGCCGCTCTTGCCGGGATCGCCGAGGTCGGGAACGCTGCCGATCTGGGTGAACACCTGCTTGAGTTCGGGGATCTTTCCAAGCAGCGTGCGCGCCTGTTCGGAGATGCGCGCGGTGTCCTCGATCGGCGTACCCGGCGGCAGTTCGAGCGACAGCATGCTGCGGCCCTGGTCGGAGACCGGGATGAAGGTGGTCGGGATGAACGGGATCAGCGCCAGCGAGCCGAAGAACAGCAGGGTGGCGACGCCGAGCGTCTTCCAGCGATTGCGCAACGCGGTGTCGACCCAGCCCAGGTAGCGGGTCATGAATTTGCTGTCGGCGGGATGCTCGGGCTGCGGCTTGAGCAACCGCGCGGCCATCATCGGGGTGAGCAGGCGCGCCACCAGCAGCGAGAACATCACCGCGGTCGCCGCGGTCCAGCCGAACTCGCGGAAGAACTTGCCGGGAATGCCGGGCATGAACGCCACCGGCACGAACACCGCCGCCAGCGTAACCGAGGTCGCGATCACCGCGGTGCCGATTTCGTCGGCGGCGTCGCGGGCGGCGTCCAGCGGTTTCTTGCCCATGCCGAGGTGGCGGACGATGTTCTCGATCTCGACGATCGCGTCGTCGACCAGGATGCCGACCACCACGCTCAACGCCAGCAGGGTGATGATGTTGAGGCTGAAACCGAACCACTGCATCACCGCGAAGGTCGGGATGATCGACAGCGGCAACGCGATCGCGCTGACCCAGGTCGCGCGCCAGTCGCGCAGGAACCAGAACACCACCGCCAGCGCCAGCAACGCGCCTTCCCACAGCATCGTCATCGACGACGAATACGAACGCTCGGTCTCCTCCGACATGTCGGTGACCAGCCGGTAGCTGGTGCCGGGATGCTCCTTCGCCAGTTGGTCGAGCGCGGCCTTGATGCCGTCGCGGACCTTGAGTTCGTCGGCACCGCGGCTGCGCGCCAGCGAGAAGCCGACCACCGGCTTGCCGTCGAGCAATGCGAGCTGGGTCGGATCGGCGGCGCCGTCGGTGATCGTCGCGAGCGCGGACAACCGCACGTCCCGGCCATTGCCGAGGGCGATGCTGTAGTCGCGCAACGCCTGCGCATCGGCGATCGTGCCGATCGTGCGCACGGTCTGCTGGCCACCGTCGAGTTCGGCCTTGCCGCCCGGGCGCTCGACCTGGGTCGCGGCCAGTTGCTGGCTGATCTCGCCGGCGGTGACGCCCAGCGCCTGCAACGCCTGTGGATCCAGGTCCACCCGCACCTGCCGCTCGACGCCGCCGATGCGGTTGATCGCGGCCACGCCTTCCACGCCGTACAGCGCGCGCATCACGTGGCGATCGACGAACCATGACAACTCGTCCGGCGCCATGCCCGGCGCGCTCACCGCATAGGTCAGCAGCGAACCGCCGATCTCGACCTTGGCGATGATCGGTTCCTGGATGTCCTGCGGCAGGTTCATCCGGATCCGCGTCACCGCGTCCTTGGTGTCGTTCAGCGCGGTCATGATGTCCGCCTCGAGGTTGAACTCGATGGCGGTGGTCGACGTCCCTTCGACCACGGTGGAGGTGACGCGCTTGACGTTGTCCAGCGTCGCCACCGAATCCTCGACCTTGCGGGTGACCTCGGTTTCCAGCTGCGACGGCGAGGCGCCCGGCTGGGTGATGGTGACCGTGGTCATCGGGAAGGCGATGTCCGGGAAGCGCGCGACCGGCAGCTGGTGGAAGCCCCACAGGCCGGCCACGCAGAGCACGAAGAACAGCATCATCGCGGGGACCGGGTTGCGGATCCCCCAGGTGGAAAGACTGCCGCCGCCGCTCATGGCGTGGTGGCCGGGGTGGCCGTGGCCTCGACGATGCGCACGCTGTCGCCGTCGCCGAGGAAGCCGGCGCCCTGTTCGACCACCGCGTCGCCGGCCTTCAGGCCCTCGAGCACTTCGACCTGGCCGTTGGCGATGCCGCCGGTGCGGATGCGCACGCGGCGGGCGATGCCCTTGGCGTCGACGGTGAACACGTTCGGATGCCCGTCGCGCTGGACCACGGTGGCGGCGGGCACGGTCAGGCCCTGGCCGATGCCGGTATCGATGCGGCCCTGCAGGTAGGTGCCGGGCTGCAGGCCCTGCGGATCCGGCAGGTCGGCGTACACAGTGCCGGTGCGGGTGCTCGCGTCCACGCCGGGGCTGACCGCGCGCACCTGGCCGATCACCGCTTTGCCGTCACGGGTGGTCAGCTGGATGCGGTCGCCGGGCTTGACCCGGCCGAGTTCGGCTTCGGCGAGTTCGGCGCGCCACTCAAGGCGACCCTGGCGGATCAGCCGCAGCAGTTCGCTGCCGGCAGCAACCACCTGGCCCGGCTGCACCAGCCGCTTGGAAATCACCCCGGCATCGGGTGCACGCAGGTCGGCGAAGCTGCGGCGCAGGGCCGCGGTATCGCGCATCGCCCGCGCGGTGCCCACGCGCGCATCGCCCTGCACGCGGCCGGCGCGCAGTTCGTCGACCTGGGTCGCGCTGATGTACTTGTCCTTCACCAGCAATTCGCCGCGCGCCAGTTGCGAGCGCGCCAGCGCCGCGCCGGCCTCGGCCTCGCGCAGCGACGCGTCGGCTTGCGCGAGGTCGGCATCCAGGCTGCGATGGTCGAGTTGCAGCAGCAGTTCGCCCTTGCGCACGGATTGGCCGACATCGACCAGCAGGCTGGTGACGCGCAGGCCGCTGACTTCGACGCCAAGCTGCATCTCTTCCCACGCCGACACCGGCCCGGACACCAGCACGCTGCGCGGGATGTCCTGCGCCTGCACCCTGACAACGCTGACCGCGAACGCCGCGACCGGCTTGGCGGTTTCTTCTTCTTGCTTGCTGCAGGCGGTGGCGATGACGGCGACGCCAAGGGCGAGGCCGATGAAAACGGAGCGGGGAGTGCGGCGCATGCGCAGGTCCGTGGACGGGCAGGCGCGCAGTCTAGCGTGTATCTGAACCGATCAGTTCATTAACTACACATGGCCCTATTTGGAGGCGGTGTTCCCTGTGGGAGGGGCTTCAGCCCCGATCTGTTCGTGTCGGGGCTGAAGCCCCTCCCACGAATCACGACGCCTGAGGTGGCAGACGAAAAAAAGCATTGGCGGCGTCGACAGTGGCGGCGGCCGTCACGGCCGCGTCCTCGCCGCGGTCGCGGGCCAGTTCCTCGACGATATGCGCGAGGTACATCGGCTCGTTGCGCCGGTGCGAAGGCTGCGGTTTCACCGTGCGCGGCAGCAGGTAGGGCGCGTCGGTCTCGATCATCAGCCGGTTGGCCGGGATGTGCCTGACCAGTTCGCGCAGGTGCAGGCCGCGGCGTTCGTCGCAGAGCCAGCCGGTGATGCCGATGTGCCAGTCGTGATCCAGATAATCGAACAGCTCCTCGCGGCTGCCGGTGAAGCAGTGCACCACCGCCGGCCCCAGCTTGCCGTCGAAGTTCTTCATCATCGCCATGAAGTCGGCATGGGCGTCGCGCTGGTGCAGGAACAGCGGCTTGCCCACGCTGTTGACGGCAAGGTCGGCGGCGATCTGCAGCTGGCGCTCGAACGCCCTGCGCTGGGCCGGCCGCGGCGAGAAATCGCGGAAGTAGTCCAGCCCGCATTCGCCGACCGCGACGACTTCGGGATACGCATGCAGCGACCGCATCTCGGCGTCGCATTCCTCGGTGTATTCGACTGCGTGGTGCGGATGCACGCCGGCGGTGGCGAACAGTTCGCCGGGATGCGCGTGGGCCAGTGCCAGCGCCTTCGGCGAATGTTCGCGCGAGGCGCCGGTGATGATCATCCTCGCCACCCCGGCATCGCGTGCGCGTTGCAGGACCGCGTCGCGGTCATGGTCGAAGCTGTCGTGGGTGAGGTTGGCGCCGATGTCGATCAGATGCATCGGCGCATTGTAGTGGCGAGGCTTCAAGCCGTTCACGCCAAGGCTCAAGCCGTTCGTGACGAGGCCTCAAGCCGTTCGCGGCAAGGGTGAAGCCGTTCGTGGTGAGCCTGTCGAACCACGTACGGCTTGCGATGCAGGTTCCCGCCCATGGTTCGAGGCCTACAGCGGATGCCGGGCAGCCTCAAGCCGTTCGTGCTGACTCTCCAAGCCGTTCGTGGTGAGCCTGTCGAACCACGTATGGCGTGCGACGCAGGTCCCCGCTCATGGTTCGACAGGCTCACCACGAGCGGAAACCTGAGGCTCACCACGAGCGGGAATTCTTGGCTCCCACGAAGGGAGTCGCGCATTTCCCTCGCAACGATCAATTCAACTGGCAGGTCGCGGGCTTGGTCGAAGTGAACAGCGCGTTCGTCGCCCATTCCGGGTGGTCGATGAAGGGGTTGCGGTTGCCCTGGAAGCTGAAGATCACTTCGTTGCGCTCGCGCTCGGCGGCGTCCGGCGGGTCGGCGCTGTGCCAGGCCAGCAGGGTCGAGAGCAGGCCCATGTAGGCCGGCGACGCCGAAGTGATGACGATCTTGCTGCGGTCGTTGGTCAGCTCCAGGTCGGGCTCGGACTGCCCGGTGGTCGGGTCATTGCCGCCCTCGTAGCGGATCGCCATGTACAGGATGGCGCGCGCCATGTCGCCCTTGCGCTTGCCCCAGACCTGGAACGAGCCGGCGTTGCCGTCCGGCGACTTCACCCAGTTGGAGTTGCCCGGGTACAGGCCGCTGCCGCCGCCACTGCCGTTGTTGGCCTCGGTGACGCGCTCGCCGCAACCGCTGGTGCAATCGGCATACGGCTTGTTGCCGCGGTCCGCGTTCCAGGTCGCGTCGGTCAGGTAGAGCATGTGGGTGTCGGTGTACGGCGCGTACGGCAGGCCGAGGTTGCCGCTGGCGGAGCCGAAGCCCAGCGAGTTCGGCCAGGTGTGCTCGCGGTTGTAGCGCAGTCCGGTGCCGCTGCCCGCGCGGTCGGTGACCTTGGCGTAGCTGCGGTTGCGGTAGGCATCGAGGATGCGGCCGCTGTTGTTGGGATCCTCATCGGCGATCTCGAGGATGGTCCAGGTGTTGGTGGTGCCGCCGCTGTACGGATAGGCGGTGTGGCCCTTGATGGTCGCGTGCAGCGAGCAGCGCAGCTGCGACGCGCTGCTGGTGTTCACCTGTCCGTAGTAGCCGGTGCCGGTGTTGGCGACATCGAAGGCGACCACGGTGTTTGCCGCCGGCTTGGCGCCGCCGGCATCGGTGACCTTGCTGGCGACCACCGTGAACACGCAGCTTTCGCCGCCGTGCAGCGCGGTATTGGTGGCGATGTTGAAGCTGGAACCGCTGGTGGCATGCGTCAGCGCGACGTTGCCGGTGGTGGTGCAGGCCAGGGTGAAGGCGCCGCTGGCCAGGCCCACGCTTTCGCTGAAGCTGACCGCGAGGTCGCCGGCCGCGGGGAAATTGCTGGTGCCCGACGTCGGGGTGGTCGAGGTGACCACCGGCGGCGGATTCGGCGCGGCGAAGCTCTGCCCGGCATTGCACGCGCCGAAGCTCGCGGTAGCCGCCGCCTGCCAGCTGAAGTTGGCGTAGCCGGTGCCGGTGCCGGCCAGGCGCAACGAGCGGCCGGCCGGATCGGAGCCGGTTTCGGAGACCGGCAGGTTCACGCTGGTGCGACCGGCCGCCGGGCCGTTGCTGGCGGTGATCACGCCTTCGTAGCTGATGAACTGGACGACCTGGCCGCTGGGGTTGACCAGGGCGATGCCGTCGTTCGGGCCGTTCTGGATGCCGTTGCTCGGATAGCTGACGGTGGCGATGCGCACGCTGGCGCCGCAGGAGACCAGGCTGCCTGCCGGCACCAGGTCGTTGTCGTAGGTCACCGCGGCCGACGGCGTGGACCCGTTGTACAGATAGATGCGGTAGGCGCTCAGGGTCTCGCCGGCGGTGGCCACGACCTCGATGCGTTCGCCGGTGTCGCCCGATGACGTGGCGTCGTCGTAGTGGATCTCGTTGATGAAGACGTCGGCCGAGGCGGGCGCCGCGACGAAGGCAAGGGCGAGCGCGGCGCAGGACAGCCAGGCGCGGCGAAAACGGACGGGGCGTGGCGGCACGGGCGACTCTCGCGGGATTAAAGAGGCGCGATCTTGCCCCGGAAATGTGACGGCTGTCATACCGCAGTGCACCGTCCGTCCGGGCGCGTAGCCTATTCGGCATGAGTGGAACCGTTTTCCCGATCCAACCCTTGCTGCCAGCGATCCGTGCGTCGCTGCAGGACCACCCGCGACTGGTGCTGGAAGCGCCGCCAGGCGCAGGCAAGACCACCCAGGTGCCGTTGGCGCTGCTGGATGCCGAGTGGCTGGGTGGCCGCAAGCTCGTGATGCTGGAACCACGCCGCGTCGCCGCGCGCGCTGCCGCCGGCTTCATGGCCAAGCAGCTTGGAGAAGCGGTCGGCGAAACCGTCGGCTACCGCATCCGTTTCGAGAACAAGGTCGGCCCGCGCACGCGGATCGAGGTGGTCACCGAGGGCATCCTCACCCGCATGCTGCAGGACGACCCGATGCTGGAAAGCGTCGGCGCGCTGCTGTTCGACGAATTCCACGAACGCCACCTGGCCGGCGACCTCGGCCTTGCGTTGGCGCTCGACGTGCAGGCCGGATTGCGCGAAGACCTGCGCATCGTGGTGATGTCGGCGACGCTGGATGGCGAGCGGCTTGCCGGGTTCCTCGACGCGCCGCGCCTGAGCAGCGCCGGCCGCAGCTATCCGGTCGAAGTCGCGCATTTCCCCGCGCGACGCGAGGAAGCCATCGAGCATCAGGCGAAGCGTGCGATCGAGCATGCGCTGGCAACGCATCCCGGTGATGTGCTGGTGTTCCTGCCGGGGCAGCGCGAGATCGCGAAGGTGGAGGCATTGCTGCATGGCCTGTCTCCTCCCCCTGCGAAGGCAGGGGGAGGTTGGGAGGGGGTGGCTCCTGCTCCGGGGAAGAGCACCCCACCCCAACCCTCCCCTGCATTCGCAAGGGAGGGAGTAGAAGTCTTGGCCCTGCACGGTGAACTCCCCATCGAACAGCAGACCCGCGTGCTGCAGCCGTCCACCGATGGCCGCCGTCGCGTGGTGCTGGCGACCAATGTCGCCGAATCCAGCGTGACGTTGCCGGGCGTGCGCGTGGTGATCGACAGCGGGCTCGCACGCGAACCACGCTTCGATCCGAACAGCGGCTTCGCGCGGCTGGATGTGGTGTCGATTTCGCAGGCGTCGGCCGACCAGCGTGCAGGTCGCGCCGGTCGCGTCGCGGAGGGCTGGGCCTATCGCCTGTGGCCGCAATCGCAACGGCTGGAGCCGCAGCGGCGCCCGGAAATCGCCCAGGTCGAGCTGGCCTCGCTCGCGCTGGAACTCGCGGCCTGGGGCAGCGATGCCCTGCGCTTCGTCGACCCGCCGCCCACCGGTGCGATGGCCGCCGCGCGCGACCTGCTGCAGCGTCTGGATGCGCTCGATGCGGGAAACACGATCACCGCGCGCGGCCGCCGCATGCTCGCGCTGGGCACGCATCCGCGGCTGGCGGCGATGCTGCTGGCGGCGAATGAACCCTCGCGCATCGCGCTGGCCTGCGACCTCGCCGCGCTGGTCGAAGCGCGCGATCCGTTGCGCAGTCGCAGCGATGCGCTGGCCGAGCGCTGGCAGGCGCTGGCCGCGTTCCGTAACGGTCGCGTCGGTGCGGATGCGAACCGTTCCGCGCTGGCCGCGATCGATGCGGCATCGAAACAATGGCGGCGCCGCCTGCGCTGCGATGCACCGCCACCAGCGAATGCGCCGGCGCACGCGCTCGGCGACCTGCTCGCGCATGCCTTCCCCGACCGCATTGCCAGGCAGCATCCGCAGGACCCGAAGCGCTATCTGCTCGCGAACGGGCGGATGGCGAAACTGTTCGACGATTCCGCGGTGCATGGCGAACCGTGGCTGGTCGCCAGCGAACTGCGCTTCGAGGCGAGGGACGCGCTGCTGCTGCGCGCCGCGCCGGTCGACGAGCTGTACCTGCGACAAGCTTTCGCCGCGCATTTCCACGAAGGCGACGAGGTGCGCTGGGATGCCGGCCGGCGCGCGCTCACCAGCGAACGTGTCGCGCGCTTCGACGGCATCGTGCTGTCCAGCAAGCCGGCCGGCCGCGTGGATCCGGCGATGGCCGCGCGTGCCCTCACCGGCGCCGTGCGCGACCTTGGGCTGGTCGCCCTGCCGTGGAGCGACTCGCTGTCGCAATGGCGCGTGCGCATGCAATGCCTGCGCGCATGGATGCCGGAGCTCGGGTTGCCGGATCTGTCCGACGCCGCGTTGCTCGCATCGCTCGACGACTGGCTCAATCCGGCCTTCGCTGGCAAGACCCGGCTCGACGCGCTCGACGAGGCCGCGCTCGGCGACGCGCTCAAATCCTCCGTTGACTGGAACCTGCGCCAGCGCATCGACCAGCTGGCGCCGACGCGGATCGTGGTGCCCTCCGGCATGGAACGCCGCATCGATTACCAACTGGATGACCACGACCAGCCCGCATCGCCGGTGCTGGCGGTGAAGCTGCAGGAACTGTTCGGCCTGGCGCAGACCCCGCGCGTCGCCGATGGCAGGGTGCCGCTGACCATCCACCTGCTGTCGCCGGGTGGCCGGCCGCTGCAGGTCACCCAGGACCTGGCCGGCTTCTGGGAACGCACCTATCCGGAGGTGCGCAAGGAGATGAAGGGGCGCTACCCTCGACATCCGTGGCCGGATGATCCGTGGAATGCCATGGCTACCCATCGCGCGAAGCCGCGTGGGACTTGAGTACAGTCCCGTGCGTTCTGATTGCCTGCTCGTTCGTGGTGGTTGCCAATTCCGTTCACTCAGATCGCCAAGCCCGTTCGTGGTGAGCCTGTCGAACCATGGACGGGTTACCGGCAAGCATCCGTTGTGGTTCGACAGGCTCACCACGAACGGATGCTGGATTGCCACGAACGGATGCTGGATTGCCACGAACGGATGCTGGATTGCCACGAACCGATGCTGGTTGCCAAGAACGATGCCGGTTGCCAAGAACGATGCCGGTGCATCACGAACGGATGCTGGATTCCCACGAACGGATGCTGGCACGCTTGGGCGGATGGCAGGCTCGCAACTGAATCATCCGCATCGCCGCTCACGCGCCATGAACACCGTGCTGAAGAGACTTTCCCTCCTCCACTTCATTCCACCCGAGGCACCACCATGAGCAAGCTGGGCAATGCGCAGGATCGCGCGCTGGAACTGATCGGCGAACTGGGCACCGGCATCCGCAAAGCCGTGCCGGGCAAGGCGATGCAATGGGTCGAGACCGGCGCCGCGCTCGGCGCGGTTCGCACCGGCACCCGGATCGCGGGCAAGTTCGTGCGCCGCAACCCGGTGCTGGCTGGCGTCGCGATCGCCGGCGCCGGCCTGTTGTGGTTCGCCGCGCGCCAGCGTGCGAAGAAGCAGGCCGCCGGGGAGCCGATCGAAGGCAGTGCGACCCGGGTCGAGGCCAAGCGCGGCAACGGTTCGACGCGTACGCGCCGCAAGAGCGCCGCCTCGCAGCCAGACGCCGACTGATATCAGTCGGCGGGCGTGGCGTCGGCTTCGGGGAGTTCGATCACGAAGCGGGCGCCACCGCCTTCGCGGTCTTCGTACCAGAGCTGGCCACCGGCGTTGCCGATGATCTGCTTCGCCAGCGACAGCCCGAGTCCACTGGAGAGGCCGTTGGCCGGATCGATTTCGGTCAAGCGCTGGAACGGCTTGAACAGTTCGCGTTGGCGCGCCACCGGGATCCCCGGACCGCGATCCTGTGCGACCAGCTGCCAGTACCCCGGTGCACCCTGGCGCGCCAGCAGTTCCAGTTCGCCGCCGTCGCGTGCGTACTTCACCGCGTTGGTCACGAGGTTCTCGGCGACCTGTCGCAGCACCAGGCCGTCGATGGCCACGCAGGCATCGCGCTCCAGCGGGCTGACCTGCAGGCGTAGCCCCTTGGCATCGAGCTGGAGGTCGTAGCGCGCGACCAGCCAGTCAAGCGTCTCGCTTATCCATGTGCACGAAGGCGTGGCCGCAGTGGCTCTCGCACTCGCCGCGCGTTCCTGGCCTTCCAGGTAGTTGCGGATGTAGCCGAGTGCATCGCGCGTGCTTCCATCGATGATCTCGATGTAGCGCGGGACGCGATCCTGCCGGCAATCGGGCAGCGACAGCATCTCGGTGGCGAACAGCACGCTGGTCAGCGGATTCTTGAGGTCGTGCGCGACCAGGTTGACCAGCTCCTGGCGCTCATGGGCGACGCGTTCCAGCCGGTCGCGGGTGAGCTTGAGGCCGAGGTGCGCGCTGACCCGGGCCAGCAATTCCTCGGGCATGAACGGCTTGGTGACGTAGTCGACCGCGCCGGCCTCGAACGCGCGCAACAGCAGGTCGCGGTCCTGGGCGGCGGTGAGGAAAACCGTCGGGACCTGGCGGAAGCCGGGCAGCTCGCGCAGCGCGGCGAGCAACTCGAAGCCGTCCATGCCCGGCATCATCATGTCCAGCAGCAGCAGGTCCGGGGTTTCGCCGGT
>Ga0209480_10000898_pt1 | contig 22791 bp, 15 predicted proteins | sample JI61114C2DNA_FD_187501 | JGI IMG/M metagenome (GOLD analysis project Ga0209480, IMG submission 187501) | Wastewater effluent complex algal communities from Wisconsin, to seasonally profile nutrient transformation and Carbon sequestration -... | ecosystem: Engineered > WWTP > Effluent > Algae... | reverse complement strand
CCAAGCATGGCGCAAGCAGCGTCAACCGCATTACCTCCTTGTTGAAAAATCTGAGAACCAGCTGTGGCAGCAAGTGGTTTACCCGTGATAGCCATCCAGTGTTTACCATGCAGTGGTGGTTTCTGCGTTTGTTGTGCTTGTGTAGACACCAATAGTAAGCAGCATGCCCAAAAGCCAAAGCCGTATTTCATAAGCGTAGTTTAGTAGTTACCAAATTACGCAGAAATATTTATCGAATGGTTTCAGCCATCTAATTACTTCCCCCATTGCCTGGTGCAAATGGGAATCTGAGTGATTGATAATATTTTAAATCATGGTCTGGTTGTTCGTATCCTGCCGGGATTGGCATTTTGGAGAAGGTCCCAAAATAGAGCAAACAGGCATTGCGCCACCAAATGGCTTCCTGTTCTTGCACCAACAATAATTGTCGCACTTGTTCAAATCTTTCCTCGTCTACCAAAGATTTTTGTGCAGCCCAAATTTTCTGTGTTTGCCTAACGGCTTCTACACCCGCATAATAGTTGGCACAAAGTTCTTCCCACAAAGTCTTGCCCGATTTCATTTTAAAATTCCATGCTACATGATGAAACCACAATAAATATTGTTCTGGGCAGGTCTTGGAGTCTTCATAGAGTTTTCTAATTTCTGGGGCGTACTGTTCCAGTGCATTGCTACCCTTGCTGCTTCTCTCAAAGCCAATGCCAGCGCTGTCCGCGCGATGGTAATAGATAGGATTCCAATCGGCCCGGCCCAAACGGTCTGACCATGGTGATGGTCCATAATGGTGTCCGTCTCCCATAATATGGTGCAGACCCAAGGGGGTCATATATTGTACCAAAACCTTTCTAGAATCCATCATGATTTGTTTGGTCTTTGCCACAAATTGAGAATCGGTATTCCAACTCATTTTGATCCAATCTTCTGCAATCCTATCTGTATTCTGAGAGGGATTCCAAGCCAGTCTTCCATACGCATACCAATTGGCCTGCGCAAAGGGATGGCCTGTCCAGTTTCTATCGTCTCCAATATTGGCCACACCCGCCATGCCATTCAAGTCAAATTTTCCCAAAGATCCATTGACCACTTTGGCAACGGTTGATCCCGCTCCATTGGCATAAGTATCTGCATTCAATACTTCAGTCATCAATGGCGCTTCATATACTAAGTGCGTGGCTTGCCCCAAGTATTCCTGTGTTAGCTGAAACTCCATCATCAAAGGCGTTTTGGGCATGCCACCAAAGAGTGGATGAAAGGGTTCTCTTGGTTGAAAATCCAAGGGACCATTTTTTACTTGTACAATTACATTAGGCTTGAATTGTCCGTCAAATGGTTTGAATTCTAAATATGCTTGTTTTGTTCTATCAACCGGTGTTTCATTGCTATAAACAAATGCTCTCCAAATCACAATTCCACCATGTGCTGCTAAAGCATCGCCCAGCATATTGGCGCCGTCTGCATGCGTGCGCCCGTAATTCTGTGGTCCTGGTTGTCCTTCTGAATTGGCTTTGACAACAAAGCCTCCAAAGTCTGGTATGTATTTGTATACTTCATCCGCCTTTTGTTTCCACCAAGCAATTACTGCAGGGTCTAGGGGATCTGCCGTTTTTAATTTACCCAATTCAATGGGTGAACTAAACTTAACAGAGAGATAGGTTTTGATCCCATATTTTCTAAACACATCGGCCAGTGCCGCCACTTTGATCAAATAGTCTTTGCTCAACATGAGTGAATTGGCATTTACATTATTTACCACTGTTCCATTAATTCCTATAGAGGCATTGGCCCTAGCATAATCAATATAACGCTGGTCTATATAACCGGGCAAGAGATGCCATTTGAAAATGCTAAAACCCGCGTAACCCCTTTCTACCGTGCGGTTCAGGTTATCCCAGTGATCCAACATGCGTAGTTGCATAGCGGGGTTACTCACCATGACCAACTTGCCAAAATATTGATGGGTTTGTAATTCTTGTAATAGTTTAAAACTGCCATAGAGTGCTCCCACATCTGTTTTAGCTGCCACCACTAAACAGGGTTTTCCTTCTATTGTTAAGCTTACTATCAGGTATCCTTCTTTGCCCAATCGGGGCATTTCTGATAGCTGTAAATTGGCAATAAATTTGGATGATTCTACTGAGCCAACAATCACAGAATTGTTTTGAATACTGTTTACTTGGTTCATGGGTTTTCCAAGCAAGCCACCCAGACCCATGGTCAATTCCTTTTGGGCCGATTGTAGTATGGGACTATTCCCGTCTACCCAAAGATGTTGCATCATTTTTTGATAATGGTTCAATAGAAAAGGGTTACTGATTTTATCATAGCGTAACCATAATCTATAACCATCTTCTGCTTTGGCAGTTAGTACTTGTAATAAGCAAATCAATAGGATGGTGAATGGGTATTTTCTCATATGCATGCTTCAAGAATGGTTCTGACAAGATACTAGCATTTTGGCTAATAGTTTTCAATGCAACAAGCAGAATTTTTGCTATTTTGTACTACTATAAAGACAGGACCTTTTGAATTGATTCAAACGCAACGTTTACCATCATGCAAGATTCTAACAGCAACAAAAGCAACAGCAGAAGAAAGTTTCTGCGCAATGCAGCAGCCATCGCCGCAGGCATTAGTATTGTTCCGCGTCACGTATTAGGGCGTGGTTTTATTCCGCCTAGTGACCAAATTACCAAGGGGATTATTGGGGTAGGTGGTATGGGCCGGGGACATATACCTTACGCTGGCACTAGGGTGGTGGCCGTTTGTGATGTTGACAGCAAACACTTGCTCCAAGCCGCTCAAATGGTGGGTGGGAATATCAAGACCTTCCATGACCACAGAGAATTAATTGCGCTTCCTGAAGTAGATATTGTGCATATTGCTACACCTCCGCACTGGCATGGGATCATGGCTATTGACGCGGCCAAAGCGGGTAAAGATATTTGGTGTGAGAAACCCATGACCCGCACCATTGGTGAAGGTAAGCGCGTGGTAGAAGCCATTCGCCAATACGGGAACATGTTTCGTTTGAATACTTGGTTCCGTTTTGAAGACAATTTTTACGGGATGAATACTACCGTTAAACCCATTAAGAAATTGGTGGAGTCTGGTATGTTGGGTTGGCCGCTTACGGTTACGGTGAGTAAGACCACGGGTTTTGACTGGAAATTTTATTGGGTGGGTAAAACCCAATTAGAAACGCAGGCAGTTCCTGCTGAATTGGATTATGACCGTTGGCTAGGACCCGCTCCCTACAAGCCTTATAACGCACACCGTGTTCACGGAACCTTCCGCGGTTATTGGGATTATGACGGTGGTGGCTTGGGCGATATGGGTCAGCATTATATTGACCCCATTCAATACTTTTTGGGCAAGGATGATACCAGTCCTGTAAAAGTAGAAGTGGATGCGGAACAGCAACACCCCGATGCTTGTGGTACTTTTAGAAAAATCACCTTCACTTATGCCGATGGTTGTAAGATTATCCTAGACGGTGAAGCAAAGGATCCAAACACTGCTTATATAGAAGGACCTAATGGAAAACTCTTTAATGGTTTTAAATCTACCATTCCCAACCTCAAAGAAAAACTGGCTTTGCTGCCTGATCCTACACCACAAGTAACGGACTTTTTGGAATCGGTGAAATACCGCAAACCCTTTGCCCTTAATGAATCAAATGGCTTCCGTTCTTGCACCATAATCAATATGGGTAAGATTGCCTTGCAATTAGGAAGAACCCTTGAATTTGATCCGGTAAAGCAGGAATTTATCAATGATGCCGAAGCCAATAGTATGATCAATCCTGCCATGCGTTATCCTTGGACCCTCTAATTATCAACTGAATTCTATGCGTACATTATTAATAGCTCCCCTCTTATTTTGCTGCTTGCTAGTTCAGGCGCAAAAGCAAACCGTTACTCAAACCATTGATGTATTTCCTTTTCAGCGTGTGGCCGATGCTGCCCCAGCTTTGCAAACCATGCAACAGTGGAAACCCGCCCAGTGGAAGGATTTTTTTGTGATGCTTGATACTGACTCTTTAAAATTGAAACCCAGTTATGCCCTGCATGCTTATGTAAATGCGGCTAGTCTAAATGCTGACTTACGTAAAAAAACTGCCATGAATTTGTCTGCAGGATTGACTCAAGTAAAAGGTTTCTATGCCAAAGACTTTTTAATTCAGCGTCTGGGTTTGCTGGGAGATGACGCGGGCATTAAGGCTTTAGAGACTTATTTGCAAGACAATGAATATGCGGGTGTGGCTGCTAGGTCATTGGTGGGGATTCATTCAGATGTAGCTACTGCAGCTTTGAAAAAAGCATTGGCAACGGCTAGTAGTCCTATTAAAGAACAATTGGAATCTGCACTGAACCATCAACCTGTTAATGCACTTGCATCATTACCTGTTGTAAATGCTTATGAGAAAAGCAGTCTTGCACAATTGCAACAAGCTATGGCAGCTACTTCGGATTTGCCAACCAAAAGAAATATCCTCAATGCTGCTTCTAGAATCAATGACGCAGCAAGCTATCAATACATTAGTCAATTCTTAGCGGATCATGATTTGCGTGGAGACGCAGCCAATGCTTTGGCCAGATTAGCATTGGGTAATAACAACATTCGCGGAGCCAAAGTGAGTAGCAGTTTGGAAAACGCATTTCCATTTTTAAATGGAGTTGATAGTTCCATTCTTTCTAGAAAATTGATTGAAGCTGATTTGGTAAAACCCGCAGGCAATATCGCCATTGGCGTAATTACTGCTGCTGAAAAACAAGCGGGCTTTAAAGTTTTGTTTGATGGAACCAATACCAATCAGTGGACCGGTAATACCGCTGGCTACTTGGTAGAAGACGGAGCCTTAGTAGTACACCCAGAAATCAAAGGAGGTAATTTGTATACCAAGGATGAGTTTGGCAATTTTGTGTATCGCTTTGAATTCTTGCTCACCCCTGGCGCTAATAATGGGATTGGCATTCGTGCTCCACTAGAAGGTGATGCGGCTTATGTAGGTATGGAAATTCAAGTTTTGGATAATGAGGCAGACAAATACAAGGCTTTGGAAAAATACCAATACCATGGCTCAGTCTATGGCGTGATTCCTGCCAAACGTGGTTATTTAAAAGCAACGGGTCAATGGAATACAGAAGAAATTAGCATCAATGGTACTGCTATAAAAGTAACAGTGAATGGCGTAGTAATTTTAGAAGGAGATATTGCAGAAGCTTCTAAGAATGGAACTATGGATCACAAAGTACATCCAGGTCTTTTAAGACCTATTGGTCATATTGGTTTCTTGGGTCATGGCGATGTTGTGAAGTTTAGGAATATACGCATCAAGTCTTTATAGTACTTATTGGTGTAGCATTTTCGTTTTGCAACTAGTATTTTTCTGATTTACCTATTGCAAAAATCAATAATTTTTAGTAGATTGTAAAGCATCGAATGTTTTACTATGCTAAAAGCGTCCCCTAAATCGCTTGTCTTTTTGGCATTCATCATAATGCTGGGAATATTCATTGGATTTTATGCATGGTTGAGTTTTGACCTGAAAGGGAATTTGAATTATGCCCGCAATGAAAGAATGGTCTTAAACAATCTTGCTTGTTTAGACAAACTCAATTCATCCATTACCCAAATTGAAAGAAATCAACGGCCATACGTTATTCAAAAAAAAGTAGCCACTATTCAAGAAATTGTAAAAAATTACAACACAGCCTTTGATGCTGTAACAATGTTGAAAAAAAACTGTGGTAGCCAGTATTTGAATTGTGCAGACGTTGAAGACCTGGATTCTCTATTGAAATTAAAAGAGTCTATTTCAAAAAAAGTTATTTTTCTAAGCGCCAACAACAGACCGGATAGCGCCATTCAATTGCTTATTTCTGCAAAGGATAGCTCTTTGGTCAATAATTTTTTTACCAAGTACAATAGTTTTTTTAAAAGTCAACAAGACCAACTCTTAATCCTTCAAAATCTACACCAACAACAAATAGTTGATGCCAACAGGGTTTTGATTTTTATTGCTATTTTGACTATTTGTTTCTTTGGTTTTAGTATGTGGTGGCTATTACAGCAAATTACCCAAAAAGACAATTTATTAGAAGAAAATAAGTCATACATAAACATCATTAATAATAATACCGATGCTATTAAGCGGTTACAGGAACAGGAACATTTAATGGCCGAATCGCTTAAGCAAAGCAATGAATTATTAGAAGGTCAGGTAAATAATCAAACTCAAATAATTTCTGATGTATTTGAGAGAATAAAGCAGGTTCATCTTGGTACAGATAGTCAGTTGAATATTGTATATGCTAATGGCAGATTGGATGATGTATTTGGCCTTGATGCAAATGATTTAATAGAAAAACCTATCAATCAGTTTCTTTTTAAATTGGCTGGTGAATCTTTGACAAATCTTTTGAAAGAGGGTAGACCTGTTGTTGGCAAGTCAAATCTGGAATTTATTCACCCTCAAAATGGTAAATGGTATGACGCCAGTATCTATTATGCAGATAATGGCGTTTCCATGATTATTAGAAATATTAATAAGAATAAATTAGATGAATTAGCATTACAAAAATCAAGGCAGATGTATGAGTTCATTAGTAAGGCTAATGAAATTATTCTTCATGCTAAAAGAGCTGACGATTTATTCTCTCAAATATGTGAACTTTCTGTAAGCAACAAAGACATTCTTTTTACTTGGATTGGTATTCCAGATGAGGTATCAAAAGTGGTTAAACCGCTTTTGTGGGCAGGTCAAGGATCCGGATATTTAACAGCCATTAAAAATATCACTACTACAGATACACCAACGGGTAGAGGGCCATCTGGTAAAGCTATCCGTGATGGCATCCATTATTATTGTAATGATATAGAGCATGATCCTTCCATGGAAATCTGGCGAGCGGAAGCTTTGTCTAGGGGATTTAAATCTTCCATTGCTTTGCCCATTAAAACAAATGGGAAAGTGGTTACCTTACTTACCATGTATGCGGCTACAGCTAATTATTTTACCAATGAACAAATTGGCCTGCTCTTAAATGTTACTGAAAATATCAGCTTTGCTTTACAAACATTCTATAATGATGGTCAAAGGAAAATAACAGAATTACAGTTATTAAAACTTTCACAAGCCATTGAGCAAAGTTCTGCTTCAGTGGTCATCTCCGATCTAGAAGGGAAAATAGAATATGTAAACCCCGCATTCTGTAACCTAACTGGTTATAATGTGGAAGAAGCCTTAGGGCAAAATCCGCGGATCCTGAAAACGGGTAGAACTTCTGAGTTTGAATACTTGCAACTTTGGCAAACACTTTTAGACAAAAAGCCATGGCATGGAGAGTTTTGCAATAAAAAGAAGAATGGAGAACTGTATTGGGAATATGCAGTGATTTCTCCCATCCTAAATCAAAACGGAGAAGTAACTAATTATGTAGCAGTTAAAGAAAATATCACCGAGCGGAAAAGGTTAGAAGAGGAGCAACAAAGAATGACGGTTGATCTTTTGCAAAGAAATAAAGACCTGGAACAATTCTCCTATATGCTCTCTCACAATATTAGAGGTCCTTTAACCAATATATTGGGTTTGATTGCTGCCGTTAGAGGAGGACTGATCAAATCTGAAGAGGAATTGGTTATGAATGGTATTTCAAAATCTGCAGATTCCATGGATCAGGTGATTAAAGATGTAACTGAGATTTTACAAATTAGAAAATTTAGTGTTGAATCTAAGGAAACCATTGACTTGAATACTGTTTTTGAAAAAGTCAAGAAAACACTAGATAACTTGATCACAGAAAAAGATGCCTTCATTGAAACAGATTTTTCTAAAATCAATCATATTTTTAATATTCAAACCTACCTTGAAAATATTTTTTATCATCTTTTATTAAATGGTCTAAAATTTGCCAAACCTGGACAGATTCCAAAAATTCTAGTCTGGACGGAACAGGACTTTGATGAATGTCTTATTCATGTTAGAGACGAGGGTATTGGTATTGATTTAACCAAACATAATGAACACCTTTTCCGTTTGTATAAAAAACTAAATTTGAATATAGAGGGAAGAGGAATTGGTTTGTTCATGGTAAAAACACAATTGGAATTTATGGGAGGCAATATTCAAGTGTATAGTGAACATGGCATGTGGACAGAGTTTATTATTAGATTGCCTCTTACGCAAATTGATACCATCTAGTTTATTTGAATTATTAGTATTGAAATTTTATATTGCTGGTATGAAAAATTCCATTGTTGTCATCTGCTGTATGGCATTCTGCTCCTTCCTACCCCTAAGAGATGGAAAACCATTTGTAAAGGAGAATTTAAGATTCGCTTCCGTGCAATTGAAAAATATGTTGGTAGACGCTGACAAGAGCCCCAGCATTTTTCCTAAAACAATTGACGCCAATGGTCAATTAAAATCCACCAATTTATATGACTGGACCACAGGATTCTTTCCAGGTAGTTTGTGGTTTGCAGCCGAGTCATTGCAAGACAAAGCATTGGAGGCAAAAGCAGTTGAGTGGACCCATCGTTTAGAGCCCTTGCAATATTTTACCCAACACCATGACCTAGGATTCATGATGTATTGCAGTTATGGTAATGCCTATCGCCTTACAGGCAACAAGGCCTACCGAGATATTCTAATTCAATCAGCCAAATCCCTTTGCACCAGATTTAATAAAACAGCGGGTAGCATTAAGTCATGGAACAAATTTGTTTCTTGGCATGGCAATAAAACCTACGAATTTCCAGTAATCATAGACAATATGATGAATCTAGAATTATTGTTTTTTGCTAGCAAACAAACCGGAGATCCCTTGTACAAAGAGATTGCGATTAAACACGCGGAAACAGCCATGAAAAATCAAATCAGGGAAGACTATAGTTCTTTTCACGTGGTTTGCTATGATACTTTAACTGGAAAAGTAGTGGGTAGGGAAACAGCACAAGGCTATGCCGATAATTCAACTTGGTCAAGGGGCCAAGCCTGGGGTATTTATGGCTTTACCATGGTTTATCGTGAAACCAAAGACCCAAGATTTTTAAAAACCGCCATGGGTATGGCCGATTGGTACCTAAATGCCAAAACCTTACCCAAGGACAAAGTGCCTTATTGGGATTTCAATATGGGGGATACCACCTATCATCCAGGAAAAAATTCAAATGCCTTTAAACACCCTCAACCTTATAGAGACGCATCAGCGGCTTCTATTACGGCTTCTGCCTTATTTGAACTGGCCAATTATGCTGGCCCTAAATCTAAATGGTATCAGTCACAAGCTATTGCTATTCTAGAATCATTGGCAAGCCCAACTTATAGGGCAACGGAAGGGTCAGATGCAAATTTCTTACTCAAACATAGTGTAGGAAGTATTGCGCATAACGTAGAAATAGACGTTCCATTAATCTATGCTGATTATTATTTTTTAGAAGCTTTACAACGCTATCAGAAAATATTGGGTAAATAGTTTCGTTACATTTACTACTTGATTGTAAAGTAAGCCCCATGCGTTTTAAAATTCTATGTTTATTTAGTACTGTATTAATTACACTAGCCGCCGTTGCCCAATTGCCCCAAACGGTATCTGGAACAGTCTATAGGATAGATAGTTTTCCCTCAAAGTTTGTGACAGCACGTAATGTAGACGTATGGCTGCCAGAGGGCTATTCCGCTAAAAAAACCTATGCGGTTTTGTATATGCATGATGGGCAAATGCTATTTGATAGTACCACTACTTGGAACAAAAAAGCTTGGGATATAGATGATGCGGCTGCTAAACTCATGAAGCATGGAAGCGTCAAAGACTTTATTATAGTTGGTGTTTGGAATGGTGGACCAACAAGGCATCCAGACTATTTTCCGCAGAAACCTTATCTCAGTCTAAGCAAGGAGCAACAAAATGTAGTAGTCAAAGAATTGCAAAATTCGGGTAGAACAAAAGAAGTTTTTCAACCGGTTTCAGATAATTACTTAAAGTTTTTGGTGACCGAATTAAAGCCCTTTATTGACAAACACTACGCTACCAAGAAAGACAGACAAAATACGTTTATTGCAGGTAGTAGCATGGGGGGGTTAATTTCTATGTATGCCATTTGCGAATACCCGCTTGTATTTGGAGGGGCGGCTTGCTTGTCTACACATTGGCCCGGCACTTTTTCTATAAATAACAACCCCATTCCTGATGCGTTTTTTAATTATTTAAAGACACATTTGCCTGACCCCAAAACGCACTTGCTTTACTTTGATCATGGTACCACTACCCTAGACGCCATGTATCCAGAACTTCAGAAAAAGGCTAATGAAATTATCTTGGCAAAGGGTTATGGACCCAGTAATTTCTTGTCAAAAGTATTTCCCGGTGAGGATCATTCTGAAACCGCTTGGGCAAAAAGAGTACAATTACCACTTGAATTTTTATTGGGGGATCCTACAGCCTTGAGCTACGCTAGTAAAGAAGGAAATGACGGCTATCAATTGGTTTGGTCGGATGAGTTTAACAAAGATGGAAGACCAGATAGTACCAATTGGGGTTATGAGCATGGTTTTGTGCGTAATCAAGAGTTACAATGGTACCAACCAGAAAATGCTTATTGTGAAGACGGTTTATTGGTCATAGAAATCAGAAAGGAAGAAAGGGATAATCCTCTGTTTGATGAAAATTCACGCGAGTGGAATAAACAGCGTAGAACCATCCGTTATAGTTCTGCTAGTCTTGTTTCCAAGAACAAACAGTCTTGGCAATATGGCCGTTTTGAATTGCGCGCCAAAGTAAATATAGACGCTGGTTTATGGCCTGCATGGTGGACACTAGGTGTTGGACAAAACTGGCCCTATAATGGAGAAATAGACATCATGGAATATTATAGCGGCATGTTATTGGCCAATATTGCTTGTGGTGGAAAAGACGGAAAACCTGAGTGGTTTAGCAAAACCTTTTCAACTGATTCATTGGGTGGACAAGCTTGGGCATCTAAGTTCCATGTGTGGCGCATGGATTGGACAGAAAAACAGATTGCCCTATACTGTGATAACCAGCTCTTGAATAAAGTACCAGTTTCAGCTTTGCAAAACAAAGATGGTAGTGGTTTTGAACCCTTTAAGCAACCCCATTACATGCTGATTAATTTGGCCTTGGGGGGTAAGAATGGCGGAAACCCTAATCAATCAGTGTACAACAATAAATATGAAGTTGACTGGGTCAGGGTATATCAGTTAAAATAATTAGTAGCTTCATAGCTCAATGATAAAAATGAAGCAAAGACAATATATAAAGCAACTTCTTCTTATGAGTTGCTTTTTTTATGTGCTACACTTAAACGCACAAACCAATTATCAGTTAGAACAAAACCTACACTATTATCCTGATGCAATAGAACAGAAAGATGCATATTTAGCATCGCAATGCAAATTGGATTTGTACTATCCCAAGGGACAAAAAAACTTTGCTACCATTGTGTGGTTTCATGGTGGGGGATTAACTGGCGGAAGTAAACAAATTCCAAAAGCCTTGATGGAAAAGGGTTATGCTGTAATTGGTGTGGGGTATCGTTTATCGCCAAAGGCAACTGTTCCGGCTATTATTGAAGACGCTGCAGCTGCTATGGCCTGGATTTTTCAGCATATTGGAGAATACGGCGGAGACCCAGATAAACTAATCCTTACAGGTCATTCTGCTGGGGGCTATTTAGGTATGATGGTTACATTAGATAAATCGTACTTGGCCAAATATCAAATTGACGCCAATAGAATTGCAGCACTGATTCCTTTTAGTGGGCAAGCTATCTCACATTTTACCTATCGCAAAGCACAGGGCATGGGTGCTTTACAACCAACTATTGACAAATACGCGCCACTCTTTTTTGTTAGAGCAGATGCACCTCCCATGATGCTGATAACTGGAGATAGAGAACTAGAATTGTATGGCCGGTATGAAGAGAATGCTTATTTAAAAAGAATGATGCAATTGGTTGGGCATAAAAAAACCAGTCTCTATGAACTAGATGGTTTTGACCATGGCGGAATGTCTGAACCGGCTTTCCCGCTCTTATTGCGTTTAATCAAATCTGAGTTTAAAAGAGATACCAAATAAGGGAGGATGGAAACTATGCGAACAATTGATTTTAATTTTCCTATCAATACATTTATTGCCTAGCTTCCTTAGCCCTACTATCACTGATCTGCAAATAAGGGTCTGCGGGAAACCAAGAATCATGCAAAGGGTATACATGGTTTTTCTTGGCTTCAATTTCAAATATCGCCCTTAGGGCCTTTAATTTTTCTGGATATTTTTTTGACAGATCATGCATTTCATTAAAATCATTTTCCATATTAAATAGTTCCCAAACATCAGTTTTATAGGAAGTACCTGATGGATGATAAGCCGCCGCCTTCCAACCATCTACATAAATAGCCCTAGACGCTCCGGTTTCAAAATATTGTACCCGATGTTGGCTCTTGGCTTTTGCGTTGTTTAAGGAATAGGCAAAACTGGTTCCTTCAATAGGTGCTTGAGGGTAGCCATTGATTTTAGCTGGAACCTTGGCCTTAGTGAGTTCTAACAATGTTGGCCAGATATCTACCAAATGTGTGAATTGGGTTCTAATACCACCCTTTTCCTGTATGTATTTTGGGGCGTATACAATCAAGGGATTATGGGTTCCCCCCTCTGAGTTAGCATCTCCCTTCCATTGTTTAAAAGGAGCATTGCTGGCCTGTGTCCACCCTAGGGGGATGTCTCCTTTAAAATCCATTCGTCCAATCTTGTCAATATTTTTATAGGCTGCTTGAATCTTTTCTGATCTTGATGCTTTTTCCATGCCTTCAGGAACCCCTGGAATATCGGCCGTAAACTTGGTAGCACCATTGTCACCTACAATCACTAATACAATGGTATTGTCTAATTGACCCATGGATTGAATGTATTGAATCACTCTACCCATTTCTGCATCGGCTTGTGACAGAAACCCTGCGTGCGCTTCCATAGCCCTAGCATAGATTTGCTGTTCTTCCTTTGTTAAACTAGACCAAGCAGGAATCCTGTCATTTCTTTTGGGAAGTGCTACATATTCGGGTACAACACCTAACTGTTTTTGTCTAGCCAATACCATTTCTCTATACTGATCCCAACCCATATCAAACTTGCCTTTGTATTTGTCAATCCACTCCTTGTCTACTTGCATGGGTGAGTGAACCGTGCCAGGAGCTAGGTATAAGAAAAATGGTTTTCCAGGTGCCGCTTTTTGTTGTTGCTGCAAATAATGAATGGCTTTTTCTGCCAATACGTTATTTAAATGTTTGTGATTAGCCGTATCAATAGGAGCCCTGGTAATTCCTTCCCAGAGTACGGGATAGTATTGGTCTGTTGCCGATTCTAAAAAGCCAAAGAACCTGTCAAAACCTCTACCAGTAGGCCATCTATTAAAAGGCCCGGCAGCACTACGATCAGACATGGGTGTTAAATGCCACTTACCCAATAAATAACTATTGTATCCATTTTCACGGAGCACTTCTGCCATGGTAGCTTTTTCAAAAGGCAAAAGGCCATCATAGCCCTGTGCGTCAAAAGCAGTTTCTGTAAAATGACCCATGTTCACGGAGTGATGGTTTCTACCCGTAAGTAATGCCGCCCTTGACGGTGCGCATAAACCTGTAGTATGAAAATTGGTATACCTAAGTCCACCCTTGGCTAATTGGTCCATGACAGGTGTTTCTGCCAATCCTCCAAATACGCCTGCTGTACTAAAACCTACATCGTCTAACATGACTAAGACAATATTGGGTGCCCCAGCCGGAGGCGATGGTAAATGATAAGATTGATATTTTTTGGTACTGCTATCCCATTGTTGGGGATCAGACGCATATTGTTTTGCAGGACTATATTGTGCCTGGTTGGAAGTTTGAATTAGCAACAAACAAAAAGTCATGATTAGACAAGAACATAATTTTTTCATAAGCCAAATTGATAGAATAAATATAGTGCTGATTTTCAGATGGTTTTTGCAGAAACTAGGTCATTTTATCATTAAGGGATAATAATTCCTTTTTAATCTCGTTAATGATGGGATTGCCAATCAGCCATGATGGTAGGAATTGCTATGTAAAGAATCAAGCTTTTCCTACAAATTGAATGGTTGGTTTATCAAATATTTGCGTCATCAACTCCCTAATTCTGATGAATTTCAATTTAATATTAGCTATTACACTGCTTATTTCTGCCTGTTCAAGATCTGGTGAACCCGCAGCAAGTTCTCCTGTTGTGAACACCCCAATAGTAGCGCCACCCATCACCGATACGGTATATGTTGGAGACGGAAATTCAAACTTGACTATTTCTGGAAATTATAAACCTGGTACTTTAATCATTGTTAGGCCGGGTACTTATAATAAAGGTGGGGGGATTACTTTAGAACAATTGAATAATGTAACGGTGCAATTAACGGGTGTGATCTTAGACGGGTTGAGCCAAACCAAGGACGGATTTTACAATGTGTTATCCCTTAATAAACTGAACAATGTATTGGTGGTAGGGGGAACTACCCAAAATAATGGCTATCGCATGATGTACATTAGTGGACAATGCAAGAATGTCATTTTCTCTAGTCATAATTTTATTAATAACAATGAGGGCGTCTTCTTCAATGCGGGTATTAAATGGGATGGCACAGATGCTACAGTAGGTCTTCAAAATTTTGCAATTCGCAATTGTAATTTTATCAACTGTGGCAATTCTATTATCGGTACCTCCATGGATCAAAACACGGGTACTGTTACAGACTTAGTTAAGAATTTTGAAATTTCAGGTTGTAAATGGAGGGGTGGTAATCCAGGAACTGCTATGTATTTTCCAGCGGTAGATAGTGCCATGGTATTCAATAATACTATTGATAGTGTAAACATGGCCTTGACCAATGATAACAGAATTTTTCTTTTTATTGGCACTGCTGAATTTTATAATAACACGGCCAATATTTATCAAGGGCATGTTGCAGGATTGTGGTCAGTAAGTTTTGGAACAAAACCCAAGACCTCGCATTTTTATAAAAATACTTGCAATGGGTCTCTTAAATATTCTGCCTTTGAATTTCAAGAATTTGCCATTTATAAAATTCCAGGCAAGACCACTTATGGTGATTTAGAAGTGGTAGGCAATACTTGTACTAATTTAAATACCCAAAACCATACAGGGTTTGACGCTAATTTTATTGATAACTATGAATATGGCATCATGGGCGGAAAGGTTTCTGTAAAAGATAATATTGGTAGAAATTTTTATGCTCCACCTGCTCCTGGGGTGTTTTGGAATTTGGCAAAGCCATCTGTTGTAAGTGGTAATACCTATCAACAATAGTCTTTCTTTAAAAACTTGACGATTTCTTTTTATCCATCTTGAAGCAAGATGTTTTCAAGTTGATTATATTTGAATCTGTAACCGCTTCTAGGTTGCGCGTTTTGTAACTCCCCAAATTTTAACTAGGTCAACAGACAGGACATTTATAAGTCCTTTATTCAACCGTGTTCAGTAATGAACAGTGCGTAACCCCTTTGTCTTTTATCCTGAATTGGACTGCTAGCCAGTCCTATTATTCATTTGTTAAAACAAGGAGTTATGAAAAAGTCTATCCTATTGTTACTGCCCTTTATCCTATTGGCAGCTTGTCAAAAAACCATTGAATCCCCCGTTGAAGAACCTACAACTGACAATATTGTCCGTGAATCAACAGCAATCAGAACCAGAACAGTGTATGTTGGTGATGGTAGTTCCAATTTAACTATTTCTGCTAATTATGCTAGCGGAACAACTATTGTAGTAAGGCCGGGCACTTATAATAAAGGCGGTGGTATTACCATTAAAAACCTATCTAATGTTACCATTCAATTAACCGGTGTAATATTAGACGGGATCAATCAAACCCAGCCAGGATTTTACAATGTACTTCAATTAGAAAATTTAAAGAATGTAACTATTAAAGGAGGTACCACACAGAACTGCGGTTACAGACAGCTCTATTTGTCTAATAAGATAGACGGCTTGGTTGTAACTGGGCATGTGTTTAAAAATAATGCAGAAGGGATATTCACTTCTGGAGGAACTATTTGGGATGGTACAGATGCAACTGTGCCATTTAAAAATATTGCTTTTAGAAAGTGCAGTTTTATCAATTGTGGTAGTTCCAGTATTGGTGGTGCTGTTGACAATAATACTGTAACAGATTTGGTTAGAAATTTTGAAATATCTTCCTGTACCATTACTGACGCTAATCCCGGATCAGCTTTTTATTTTCCAGCCATTGACAATGCCTTGGTATTTAATAATACCCTTGCAAGAATTAATTTGGGATTGACCAATGATAATCGGATTTTTCTTTTCACTGGTACGGCTGAATTTTATGGTAATAAAATTACCCAATACCAAGGTCATCTAGCTGCAGCTTGGGCTGTAAGTTTTGGTACAATTAAAAAGACCTCTCATTTTTACAAAAATAATTGTAATGGGTCTTTAAAATATTCCGCATTTGAATTTCAAGAATTTGAAAGACTCAATATACCAGGAAAAACAAGTATCAGTGATTTAGTGGTTTCTGGCAATACCTGTGCTAATTTAAACACAGAACACCATGAGGAGTTTGCCGCCAATTTTATTGACAATTATGAATATGGCTTAATGGGTGGACATGTAAGTTTGCTTAATAATATTGGAAGTAATTTTTATCCTGTACCAGCACCTAATGTATTTTGGAATCTGGCTACACCTTCAACAGTAAGTGGAAATATCTATCAGTAATAAAAAAGCCTATTAAATACCTGTGATGCGCCAAGCATCACAGGTTCATTTTCTTTAACTCAGAAACAGCAAAATCACAAGCCCTTGCAGTTAATGCCATATAAGTTAGGGATGGATTTTGACAACCTGAGGAAGACATACAAGCGCCGTCAGTTATAAAGACGTTTTTGGCTTCGTGTAATTGGTTGTGTTCATTTAAAACAGATGTCTTTGGATCCTTACCCATTCTAGCAGTTCCCATTTCATGAACAGCTGATCCCGGTGGATTTCTGTAATCCATGATGCTCACATTTTTCATCCCTGCAGCTTCCAGCATTTCCACAGCAGTTTTGATTCCATCTTGACGCATGGCGTTTTCATTGTCACCATATTCTAAAGAGATATGTAAAATGGGAAGGCCCCATTGGTCTTTTTTATCCTTATCAAATGTTATCCCATTCTTCTCATTGGGTAGGGTTTCTCCATAAGTACCCAATATCATTTCCCATGGTCCAGGGGTACTAATGCTTTCTTTGAATCCTGCACCAAAATCATCGGCTCCCATTTTTTCATTCCATCCCAATCTTTGTCCTGCACCTTGGTAACCAAATCCACGTACATAATCTGTGCGCATAGAATCAGGACCCAGATTTCTAAATCTTGGCACATAAATACCAAAAGCCCTTCTGCCTTGATAGTAATTGTCTTTTAATCCTGGGTGTTCTCCCTTTGCTCCAGAAAATGTAAAATGGTCCATTAGATTTTTTCCTACCTGTCCACTGGCATTTCCAATTCCATTGGGATGTTCTTTGGTCACCGATCTTAATAAGATGGCTGCTGTATTAATGGTAGACGCATTTAAGAAAATGATCTTAGAAAAATATTCTCTGGTCTGTTTGGTTTCAGCATCTATCACAGTTACGCCAGTAACCTTGCTTTTCTTGGCATCCCAAATTAAACTAACCACTACGGAATTAGGAATGATGGTCAGGTTGCCAGTTAATGCAGCAGCAGGAAGGGTTGCAGCATTGCTACTAAAATAACCACTAAATGGACAACCCCTTTCACAAAGATTTCTTGATTGACAAGGTCCTCTTCCATTCCATCCCCTAGAAAGATTGGCCACCCTTGCAATGGTGACTATTCTGTCTTTGTATTTGGCCTTTGTCTTTTGCGCAAAATCTGCTTCTACGCAATTCAAATCAAAGGGTGGCAGAAACTTGCCATCGGGCAATTGGGGTAGGCCTTCTAAATTGCCACTCACACCAATATATTGTTCTACATAGTCATACCATGGTGCAATGTCTTTGTACCTAATGGGCCAGTCTACTCCATGTCCATCTTTGGCATTGGCTTCAAAGTCTAAATCGCTCCAGCGATAACATTGTCTGCCCCATGTTAGTGATCTGCCCCCTACTTGGTAACCACGCACCCAACTAAAGGGTGTGTCTTGGATGTATGGGTGTTGGCTGTCGTTGACAAAAAAATGTTTGCTGCCTTGGTTATATACCCTGCTTTGAATAGGGCTTTCTGCCACATCACTCATGGGATTGGATAAATGGTATTTAAACTCCCAGGGGTCCATGCTAGCTGTTTTGTAATCTTTAATATGTTCAACATTTGGTCCACGTTCTAAGACCAAAGTTTTCAAACCTTTTTCACAAAGTTCTTTGGCGGCCCAGCCACCACTGATTCCGGAGCCAACTACAATTGCATCATATTCTTGCATAGAACAGCTTTTATGGATTTATTTGGTAGCCCAAGATTTTTGTCCCTTGGTTAAGGTAGTACAGCCTATATAGGGTCCAGGTACAGGCAAATAAGCAAGTCCCTGAGTAGCGCCTAACTGTGAGGTACAATATCCCGTAACCGTATATTCTTTGAGTGTGGTAAAAAAGGATTTGCCCAAAAATTTGTTTTGTGCTTTTCCAATAATGCCTTTATAGGGTTTGCCTTTTTCTTGAAAATGTTTCATCACAACAATCTGTTCTTCTACAGAACAGATTTCATAAGGCTTGTTATACTTGTCTTGGGTGTATTGAACTAAGTCTTTTAATCCATCTAAAAATTTATTCTGGGTTTTCCTATCGGTACAATCTTTAATCATATCCATCAGATACTGCCCTACGCCTGCTTCTTTAGCACCAGGTGTATCAGTTTTTGGAATAATGGTTTCTGCTAAAGCCGATAGTAAAGTAAACTTGCCTGTTAAATAATCAAGATCTGGGGTATGGTTTAATTGGTACCATTTTAGCCCACCCAAACTAGCGGCAGTTCCGCCACCAGCTAATAATAATAGACCAATCGCTTTCCTTCTTTTCATTGGATTACAGTTTTGGATATATCCAATTAAAATTACTGATTATATCTATTAGATATTAATTCAATCGGCAACTTTCAATTGGAATGTATTATTTACCTAGATCATAAAAACGCCAGTTGGTACTGAAGTCTTTTTTAATTGGTTGGTTGGTAATAATGGCTCTTAACAGTTCAATTGGCATACTGCCTTCTGAGTAAATAGCATCATTATATTGTTTGAGTGTCAGTTTCTTTTTGTTGTCTACCAATTCCTTTTTCATGGCATACAATTGCATACCACCTGTCATATAGGCCAATTGGTATAGGGGAGGATAGCTGCCCACAAATGACCTACGGACTTCACCTTCAGCATTGGCTTTTTCAAATCCAACACGGTCAACCAAAAAGTCAACGCATTGTTTGGGTGTCCAATTACCCAAGTGAAAATTCAAAGAGAAAATAATTCTAGCACAACGGTGCATTCTCCAGAATAGCATACCAATGCGCTCTTCAGGGGTTCTAGGAAATTTTAAATCCCATAATAACAATTCCCAATACAGGGCACTGCCTTCAACCCAAAATGGGGTATTGGTACCTAATAAATCTCTTCTGTAAACTTTGTTCCTAGCAGACATATAACCCTGCAAGTGGTGGCCAGCAATTAATTCATGGTGTACGGTAGCCCTTGAAAAAGCAGGGTTATTCCCACGCATGCTCATGAGTTTTTCTTCATAACCCATGGTGCTGGTTGGATAAGAAATGGTCAGTGTTTCACCTCCTGTAAAGAAAGGATTGACCAATTGTTGTTCAGGGCTCATCATCATTACCCTCCAGCTTTCTTCTGACAATTCTGGAATGGTAAGCAAGTTATTCTTCTTTAAAAAATCAATAGACTGTTTGTATAGTTCAAACATTTCTTGAGGCTGTTTGCCTGGCTCCACAAAAGTGTTTTTGACTTTTTCTTGCGCTTCTTTCCAATTAGTGCCAAAGCCCATTTCTTTAGAGGCTTTTAATAATTCCGCATCGCAATAAGCAAATTCTTTGTTGGCAATTTCTATTAACTCTTCAGGAGTATAAGGAATGTATTCTCTTTTTAATTGTCTTACCAATTCATCTCTTCCAACAGAAATGCCCGTAATTCCACTACCATCATCCTTGGGTTTGGCATCCATATTCTTGCCCTTTCCTCTGAGAGCCGTTGCATAAGAAGCCAAACTGCTGTCTAAATCTGAATAGGTTTTTGGTACCCACCAGCTAAACATGGGGTCATATCCATTGTAAAAGTCAAAGGTATTTTTTAGTGCAAATTGCAATGCTTTTACTGCATCAACGGCCAAGGATGCAAGCTTGCTATCCATCATTTCTTCTTTTTGCAAATCGGCTTTAGCCTTTTGAACCATTTTACGAATCCCATTCATGTCTTTGGCTACTGCTTCACCATTTACATTCAAACCCCTTCTGCGTGGCTTTTCTAAATTGTAGATATTGTCTGAGAAAGGAAGTAATCTGCTAATCTTGGCATAGGCTTCATGCTCTTTGATCAAAGCGTCTTTGGCGTCATCTACCACTCTTTTAAACAAGATATAATCAACTTTTCCGTAGATGCTAATCTTGTCAAAATTAATGGCGTCCATTTTTTTCTCATAGTCGGCAATCAGTTGCAGCATCCTTTCTCTTCTTTCCGGAGAATTATAAGTGGTATTAAATTGTTGGCCACCTCTACCACCTCCACCAAATCCAAAACTGGGAGATGTGGCATAGAAACGAGTGATATTACCCATATCGGCCCTGTATTGAACCATTAAATCGTGTAATTCACTGCTTTGCAAATACAAACTGCTATTACTTGATTGACTGTTAACTTGCTGGGTCAATAAAACGCCAACCAGCAGGAACACTTGTAGGATCATTTTTTTCATGGCTTGAATATAAATCATGTCAATTAGATTTTTACACTAAAATCGGTAGGTAAGTCAAGAAAATAGAATCACTTAACTTACAGCTATCATTGAATGCCAAAGCCATATGAAGCAAGTACTCGTAACCCTGTTTTGTTTGATTCCAATATTGGGGCTTTTGTCCCAATCTATTTCTAAAACCAAACCCAATATAGTTTTTCTCTTAATAGACGATATGGGTTATGGGGAATGCGGGTTCAATGGGGGCAAAATCATTAAAACACCTGTGATTGATCAGCTTGCAGCGGGCGGAGCCATTTTAGAAAATAATTATGTACAACCTGTTTGTTCTCCTACTAGGTCTTGTTTGTTAACTGGTAGATACCCAACCCATACAGGCGTATATGGCATTATCGCCCCAGGCGCAGTTGGCCTACCCTTAAATGAAAGAACAATGGCTGCTGCGTTAAAAGATGCGGGTTATACTACGGCAATTTTGGGCAAATGGCATTTGGGAGAAACAGACAAACAATACCAACCCAATGCCCGAGGATTTGATTATCAATACGGACATTTTTTTGGCAATATTGACTACTTCAGTCATGCTAGAAATGAAGTGCCAGATTGGTATCGCAATGGTGTTCCCATAAAAGAGGAAGGCTATTCCACACAATTAATTGCCAAAGAAGCTTGTAAGTTGATTGAGACCAATGATCAGAAGAAACCGTTTTTTCTATACGTACCTTTTAACGGCATCCATTCCCCTTTCCAAGTTCCAGATGCCTATTTAAAAGCCTATCCCAACTTAAGTGGAAACAGGCAAAAGTTAGCTGGTATGTTGGCTGCGGTGGATGAAGCCATTGGTCAAATTCTGCAATCCTTAGAAAAATCAGGGATGAGAGAAAACACCCTAATTGTTTTTTCAAGTGATAACGGGGCACCACAGCCTGGCGATAATACGCCGCTACGAGATTTTAAGGCAACGGTCTATGAAGGTGGTATTAGAGCCGCATCTTTTGTTAATTGGCCAGGAAAAGTAGCCGCTCAGCAACGCATTAAAGAACCTATGCACACAGTGGATTGGTATCCTACTTTAATTGGACTAGCGGGTGGTTCATTGAAACAAACATTACCCATTGACGGATTAGATGTTTGGCCCATGATTACACAGCAAAAAACTTCTCCGCACGATGCCATCTTATCTGTCTCCAACCGAGGAACCAGTTTGGTAGCTATTCGTATGGGTAATTGGAAATTGATTGTACTAGATATGACTGGGATTACTGTGGGCAGTAAAATCAGCAATAGATACGAGCCAGTTGCGCTGTTTAATTTGGCAGATGACCCCAGCGAGAAAAAGAATTTGGCAGCATCACAACCTGAAAAAGTTGCCCAGCTTCAAGCAAAACTAAAACAACTATTGGCAGGTGCAGTGCCAAGTATTACCAAAGAAAATGCGGTAGAATAAATAGCTTACCTATTGCTTCAAATTCGGAATGATTAATCTCAATATTACCAGAACGACTAGTTCCTACTACTTGATAACCTTGTGCAAGAAATAATTCTGCCAATGCTTTTCCAATTCCTTGACTGGCGCCAGTAATAAGTACAAGTTGCTTTTTCATTGATACTATTTGTTTAGCTAAACAAATATAGCCACCTTATCATCTTTAAACGGGGCTGAATTGAATTGGTTGAAATAATTAATTAAACTATGTTTGGGATATAGTAACCCCTAAACTATCTATGAAAAAGATTTTTTCTCTTTTGGCAATTTTGCCATTGATGACCATTGCCCAAAAAAAAACAGCTAGTTCTCA
>Ga0209480_10000897_pt1 | contig 22793 bp, 19 predicted proteins | sample JI61114C2DNA_FD_187501 | JGI IMG/M metagenome (GOLD analysis project Ga0209480, IMG submission 187501) | Wastewater effluent complex algal communities from Wisconsin, to seasonally profile nutrient transformation and Carbon sequestration -... | ecosystem: Engineered > WWTP > Effluent > Algae... | reverse complement strand
CTAACGAAGTTGGGATTGGGAAAAGTGAAGTGGAGGGGATGGGTAATGGGTTTAGGTTGGTGGGGGGATGAGGTTTTATTGAAGTTACTTCCCAATACATAAAGTAAGAAGGCTTGATTTGTAAGGGTTTTGCGGGGGTGGGGTACAAATGGGGGACAAAATTGCCATTCCCTTTTACTTTTTAAATTAATAGATCAATTTTGGGATTCAGATTCTTCACCTTTTTCTTTCCATTCCTTTTCAGCTTGTAAAAGAGGCTTATGCCAATCCCACAATTCTTCCAATGATTTGATATTGTCAGGAATGGGATTGGATTCACTAAATGCTTCAATGTGGGGAAGCACAACTGATGCCGCAGCATATTTTTCCCGTTGGGATGGCTTTGAATTTACAGATCCAACCAGAGTAACTCCTATGGGTATGGAAATTTTTACCGCTTCATGGGCCGGTCCCGATATAGCGGCATTTGGAGACACAATCTATGTTGTTTGTAAGGAAAACCCTGAAGATATGGCTCCTGCTTATTGTATCCACTCCTATGACGGAGGGGCGACTTTCTCTGAACCCGTTGTTGTTGATGGAATGTTAGGCGATAATATTTCAAGATTTCCATCAGTTGCGGTAAATGAAGAAGGGCAACCAATTGTAGCATTCATGAGATTGGATAGTGATTTTGGAAATGCCCGATACGTTGTTGCAAGTTCAGATGATTTTGGAAATACCTTTAATATGGATGTTTTGGCAAGTGATTTTTCGGGAGGAGATGTTTGTGATTGTTGCCCGGTTAGCATCACCGCTGACAATAATTATGTTGCTACCCTGTACAGAGATAACTTGGATAACCTTCGTAATTCATGGGCTGGAATTTCAGCGAATGGCGGTGATATGTTTATGAATGGAATACAAATAGATCAAACTGATTGGATGATAAATGCTTGTCCATCCACCGGCCCCGATGGAGTAATTATTGGCGATAGTTTATATTCCGTATTTATGAGTGCGGCGACCGGTGAAGAAAGAATATATTTTTCCGCATCATCATTAATTTCTCTCACCGACCAACCAGACATACGTTTAAGTTGGGAGATATTAGAATTGGATATTGAGAATTATCCACGAATTGCCAATTTTGGTAAAGCAACTGCAATCGTTTGGAAAGAGGTTGAACTCAATACAAATATAATTTTAGAGTTTACAAATAATGTAGAGAATCGGTTTTCAGAAGATAAATATTATGTCATACCTATTGACTTAGAGCCTCATGAACCTATAAATGCTGATGTATCTGTTTCATCGACAGATGTACATGTTGTTTGGCAGGATAATTATAGTGATATGGTGATGTATAGGAAAGGAAGTTATATTGAACCTGATGCGCTGAATGAACAAATAGGAAATGACAGAATTAAAATATACCCAAATCCTGCAAATGAGATTATAAATATTTCATCTGACGTAATTATTACCTCGTGTTCAGTATCCGATTTAAATAACAGAATTGTGTTAGTTGAAGATGCCGCTGATACAAAATATATTACATTACCATTAAATGGATTAAATTCAGGAATATATTTATTGGAGCTAACTGACAGTAATGGAAATAATTATTTTAAAAAAGTAATTATAAATTAACTATGATATCAACTATTTCAATCAGTTGCTGTTTCTTTTAAATATTTATTTAATGCCTTTTCACCATATAAATAAAATACAACAGGTGTTACAATAAGTGCTAAAAATGTACTGCTTATCAAACCTCCTAAAATAACTACAGCCACAGGATGTAAAATTTCTTTTCCCGATGCCTGCCCGTTTAAACTCAAAGGTATTAAAGCTAATGCAGCAACTAATGCAGTCATCATTACAGGAACCAATCTTTCCAATGCTCCTCTTATAATCATTTCTTTACTGAATTTTTCTCCTTCATATTTTATCAAATGGATATAATGCGAAATCATCATTATTCCATTTCTTGATGCAATACCAGTCAGGGTAATAAATCCTACCATAGTTGCAACTGAAAATGTGCCACCTGTTATTGCTACAGCAATAACGCTTCCTACTAATGCAAGTGGGATATTGAGCATCACCTGCAATGCGATCCCTGTTGATCGGAAATGTGCAAACAAAACAATAAATATTGCAAGTAAAGAAAAAATACTTAGGACTAAAATTAATCTTGATGATTCCTGTTGTGCTTCAAACTGACCTCCGTAGTCTATATAGTATCCTTCCGGTAATTGCACTTTTTGCGCAATTGTTTTTTCAATCTCATTTACGGTACTACCCAAATCTCTGCCCTGTACATTGCATGAAACTGTAATGTTGCGCTGTGCATTTTCATGCGCTATTGAATTAATGGTTGAAGTGTATTCGATCTTTGCAACTTCATGCAATGGAATGAGCGTTCCGTCACCTGTTTGAATTAATGTATTGCGAATGTTTTCAATATTGGTGCGTTCATTTTGTTCTGCCCGTAAAACTATATCAAATGTTTTTTGCCCTTCAATGATCTGCCCCTCATTTTTTCCGTTGTAAAATATTTCCAGGTCTTCCGTTATTTTACCGGGCTGGATGCCAAACCTTTTTAATGCTTCCCTGTCAACAGTAATTAATAATTGGGGGACCATTACCTGCTTTGAAATTTGCGCATCGACAACACCATTAATTGGAGTAATTGTATTTTTTATTTCTGATGACTTTGTAATTAATTGATTTAAATCATCTCCATATAATTTAATAGCAACCTGTGCCTGCACACCGCTTAACAGATGTTCCAGCCGATGCGAAATTGGCTGCCCGATATTAATACTTACACCTTTTAGTGGCTCAAGATTTTCCCGGATGTCCGCTAAGATTTCATCCCTCCCTCTTTTACTGTCTTCAAATAATTCCACTTCTATTTCAGATGCACTCACCGGCTCTACATGCTCGTCTAATTCTGCTCTTCCTGTCCGCCGGCTTGTGTATTGCACTTCCGTCACTTTTAGAATGAGTTGTTCTGCAAGTGTTCCTATTTTATTGCTTTCTTCCAAAGATGTTCCTGCAGGTGCAGACAAATTAACGGTAAATGATCCTTCATTAAACGCAGGTAAAAATTCTGAGCCAAAGAAAGGAATTGTGGCAGCAGCAATAATAATTAATAATGATGCAATGCCTATGATGAGTTTTGATTTCGGTAAACTAAAATGCAATAATTTAAGATATTGTTTTTTCAGCCATCGCACCAACGGGCTATCTTTTTCCTCTTTTAATTTTTTCATTTTACCCAATAAATAACTGCATAAAGCAGGTGTTACCGTTAATGAAACAATTAATGAAGCTATAATTGATGTTATATATGCAATTCCCAATGGTGCAAATATTTTTCCTTCAATACCCTGCAAATTAAATAGCGGAATAAAAACCAGTACAACAATAATGGTTGCATATACAATGGAATTTCTCACTTCGCTACTTGCTTCATACACCACTTTTAAAACAGGTTTTGGGTTTTCGCTGCTACGATTTTCTTTTAATCTCCTGAAAACATTTTCTACATCTACAATTGCATCATCCACTAATTCACCAATTGCAATTGCCAAACCTCCGAGCGTTAATGTGTTTATAGAAACGCCAAATAATTTAAAAATGATAGCAGTTATGACAATGGACAATGGAATAGCTGTAAGCGTAATGATAGTTGTCCGGAAATTGAGCAGAAATAAAAATAAAATTATTATGACTAAAATGAATCCATCTCTTAATGCATGATTTACATTGCTAATTGAGTTTTGAATAAAATGTTTTTGCTGAAAAACATCCGGATTTAATTTTACATCAGGTGGTAAAGATTTTTGCAATTCAATTAAAGCGTTTGTAATATCATCCGTTAATGTTACAGTATTTGCGCCGGGTTGTTTTTCCACTGTTAATATCACGGCGGGTTTTGCATTAATACTTGCATCTCCTCTTTTTATTGCGACACCAAATTGCACATCAGCGACCTGTGATAATAAAACAGGAAATCCATTTTCATTCTTAATCACTGTATTTTTTAAATCATCTAATGAAGTTGACCTGCCAACATTTCTAATTAGGACTTCCTGACCATACTGATCAAAAAAACCACCTGTAGAATTTTGATTTGTTAATTGCAATGCTTCATCAATATCATCAACTGTAATTGCATATTGCTTTAATTTTTCACTTGAGATTAAAACCTGATATTGTTTTTTTTCTCCACCTATAGGTATTACCTGTGCAACACCATTTATGCTCATTAATCTTCTGCGCACTGTAAAGTCAGCAAGTGTTCTTAAGTCAGCGGCGCTTGTGCTATCGCTTGTCAAACCAATCAGCATAATTTGTCCCATCACTGAACTGATGGGTCCCATTACGGGTGAAATGCCGTCAGGCAATTTCACCGTTTGTAATTTTTCGGCAACTAATTGTCTTGCTAAATATATATCTGTATTCCAGTCAAATTCAACGAAGACCATTCCTATTCCAATTGCACTGCTGCTTCTCACCACTTCAACATTTGGTGCGCCGTTTAATGCAGTTTCAACTGGTAATACTACCTGAGTTTCTATTTCTTCAGGAGCCATGCCGTTGGCTTCTAAAAATATTGTTACCCGGGGTCTGTTTAAATCCGGTAATACATCAACAGGTAAATGAATTATTGTATATGTGCCATACACAAATATTAATGCAGCAATAGCAATTACCAGTAAACGGTTTTGTAAAGAGAATTGAATGAGTTTATTGAGCATCCTGATTAATTATGATTTCCTTTTCCTTTATAGGAAGAATTATGACTTACAATAATTTTCCACTCTCCATTTTCCTTTTTTAAAACTGAGGTGGCAGCCCCATCTCTTTCAGCGACTGTGCTATCTTCCTTTACCAATATTTCATAATTATAAGTTTCATCAGCAAAGGCATAGGGCATATCAATCGTTACATGGGCTTCATAATTATAGTATTTGAATGTGAGAAATTCTGAAAACTCAGGTCCTATATGTTCGGTTTCGTATTTTTTATAATTGCCTTCATAGCTTCCCGATTCAAATATTTTTGATTCAGTCATATATAATTTTGCTGTGCCTGTTGTATCTAATTTTTCAACTGCTGTTTTGTATTGGTTTAAAACAGCTATCACATTTTGTTTTTCTTTATCAATATCAACCTGATCATTTACTTTTTTACTACATGCTGTAATAAACAGAATTGACAAGTTAAAAATCATTAAGGTTTGTCTCATATCAGTTATTCTTTAATCTTTAAGGTTCTTGCATTGATGGCAACTACTATTGTGCTTACACTCATTAACACTGCGCCTGCTGCGGGGGATAATAAAATTCCATAACTGTATAATACACCTGCAGCTAATGGTAATGCAATTATATTATAGCCGGTTGCCCAAATTAAATTTTGAATCATTTTTCTATATGTTGCTTTGCCGAACAGAATTAAATTCACAATGTCTTTCGGATTACTGTTCACTAAAATTATTCCGGCTGTTTCGGCCGCTATATCACTACCTGAACCGACAGCTATACCCACATCTGCCTGCGCCAAGGCGGGGGCGTCATTTACACCGTCACCTGTCATTCCTACAAATTCACCCTTCTGTTGAAATTCTTTTATGACTTCTAATTTTTGATCCGGCAATACTTCTGCTTTGAATCCTTCCATACCAAGTTTGTCACTTACACTTTGAGCAACAGCTTTATTATCTCCGGTCAATAAATAGGATTTGATATTATTTTCTTTTAGTTTTTTTATTGCATCAGCAGACTCTTCCCGAATGGCATCAGACAAAGCAATAAAACCTGCCAATGCATTATCAATTAAAATAAAGACAACAGTTTCTGCTTCACTTGCTGTATAATACTCCGGAAATGAAATAGTATTTTCATTTAAAAATCCCGGGCTTACAACTTTTATTGACTTCCCATTCACTGTTGCTTCAATTCCTTTTCCTGTAATTGCATTAAAATTTTCTGTCTTCAGGGTTGCAATATTTAGTTCTTTTGCTTTTTGTAAAATCCCTGTAGCAATTGGATGCTCACTGTTTTGTTCCAATGCGGCAGCATATTGTATTATTTCATTTTCAGAATATTTAGTTTCCGTAACATGGATTGCGGATACTTCAAATTTCCCTACCGTTAATGTTCCTGTTTTATCAAAAATGAGTGTTGTTATTTTTCTTGCATTTTCAAATGCAGTTCTGTTCTTAATTAATAATCCGTTTTTTGCAGAGAGTGAAGTAGAAACTGCAACAACCAAAGGCACTGCCAAACCAAGTGCATGCGGGCAACAAATTACAATTACAGTTACCATTCGTTCTATAGCGAATGCCATTGTTTGCCCCATTGCCAGCCAAATAATAAATGTGGAAACTCCGGCAACTATTGCAATTATGGTCAATATTTGAGCTGCCCGGTCAGCAAGTAGATGTGTTTTTGATTTTGATTTTTGTGCATCATTTACCAGCTGAATTACTTTTGACAAGTAGGAATCTTTAGATGTATGCGTTACTTTTAATTTTATTGAACCATTTCCGTTTAAAGAACCCGCAATTAATTTATCGTCGATATTTTTTGCAACCGGCTTTGATTCACCTGTAAGCATTGATTCATTTACATAACTTATTCCTTCTATTATAATCCCATCAGCAGGAATTTTTTCGCCCGGTTTAATTAAAATAATATCATTTTCTTTTAATGTGTCTGTTTTTACTTCATGAATCATTTCCCCCATAACCATATGCGCATCATCCGGCATTAATTGCACAAGTAGTTCCAATTCCCTTGAAGCACCTGCAACACTTTTCATTTCAATCCAATGCCCAAGCAGCATAATTAAAATTAAAGTGCATAATTCCCAAAAGAAATCCATTCCCTGAAAACCAAACACTACGGCAACGCTATAGATATATGCAACAGAAATTGCAAACCCTATTAATGTCATCATGCCGGGTTTCTTATTTCTTATTTCACTTACAAGACCTTTTAAAAATGGCATTCCCCCATAAAAAAATACCACTGATGAAAGAACAAATAAAACATATTGAGAACCTTTGAAATTTAATTTAATTCCGAGCCATTGTTGTATTATGTGAGATAACAATATAATAGGAATAGTAAGAATTAAAGTAATATAAAACCTCCGCTTAAAATCAGCAATCATCATTTTATGATGGTCGTGACCCTGCATACCCATTTTCGGGTTATCATGCTGCATCATATTATGATGCATTTTAGTCATATCAACCTTATGTTCACTGTAATTAGTGTGTTGCATTTTAATTTAATGATGATGTTCTTTATGCTCAATTGTTTTATTGTTATCTCCCTGTGCTACTTGCAAAACAAAATCTACTAAATGAATTTTTCCGCCTGTCTGGAACTGAAAGAATGCACGATAAATCCCTGGTGTTTCAAAATCTGCATGCAGATCCAACCGATTATCTTCTACTTCAGGATGCACATGAATATATTTTTTGGTGTCTGCTGAAATAATTACCATATGCCCTTTTGAAGACATTAAAGTTTCCAGATCATTTGCATTTATTTCTTTTCCGTTTTTGGAAATAATAGCAGCAATATGATTGGTTTCACCTGTAACTAATTTACCGCTTTCCACTTCTAAGTTTACAGTATAACCATCTGCAGTTGCAGTAAGATTTTCTTTATTGTATAATTTCGCTTCCAATTCATTTCCTGTTACTGTTATTTCAAATCGTTCTATTTTATCATCTGCGCCACTTGGCATATAATCAGCGAATAACACATATTTGCCTCCGTTCTTCACCATTGTTTTTACAGTGTATGAACCGTCAGCGTTATACTCCGGATGCAGATGCTGATAAAAACTTAAATCATTGCTTACCAATATGAGGTGTATCTTATAATCATGCATCGTTTCCAGAGGCACAGCTTCGCCTTCGCTACCTTTGATTTTGGGTGTGAGTGAAAAGCTGATCTCTTTACCCGCATCTAAAGATTGCGGTGCTGTTGCGAATTGCATGTAATATTCTTTTGGCATATTTGTTTGCATTGATGTATCTGATGCTGGTTCATTTTTGGCATTGGCTTTATCCTGCGTTGATTTACATGCATACATTGAAAGCATACCCGTAACAATCAATGGGATGAATAATTTTAATTTACTTTTCATAATATTTATATTTACTTATTGGTTTACATAAATCATTTTCATTTGATAGCTTCCGTTTGTTACCACCCGTTCATCCTCTTCAATTCCTTTTTCAATTACTGTATAGTCGCCATTATTTTGACCTGCTGAGATATAACTGATACTATATTTTTCAGCAGCATCTTTAAGAAATACAACAGGCTTGCCATTCATTTCCATAATGGAACTGTTTGGCACCGCAATGTTTCTTATTAAATTATCAGTGAAGACTCTTACAGTTACAAACTCACCTAATTTAAATTCATTGTTTTTATTATCCAATTCAAATAATATCTTTTGTGATTGATTTGTTGCATTTATTGTTAGCGGCAAAGAAATTAATTTTACTTCGCTGCTTGCATGTGTATCATCACTGCATTCAGCAACAAACTTTGTTGCCGATTTTATTTTCGCAGCATTTTCATCATATACCTGTGCTTCAATATATACTTTAGAAATATTGTTTATTGTAAATATTGTTTCATTTGCATTTACAGAAGCACCGGATGATAAATTAAAATAATCAACTACTCCATTGATGGGGCTCTTTAAATAAATCAATTTTGAATTACTTGCATTTCCGGCATTCAGATTATCAAATACTTTTTTGTTTTCTAATGCTGTATTGTATCGTGCATCAGCTTCATCCAGTTCTTTTTTAGAAACAATATCCTTTATTGTTTGCAGGCGGTCATATTCTTTCTTTGCAGCAACTAATTCTTCGTCCAAAGCATTTTTCTGCGTTAACAGATCCACCTGAGAAGAAGCATCAATGCTTTGCTCAAGAATAGCAAGTATGTCTCCCTGACTAACTGTTTGCCCAACCCTAACATTTACCGTATTGATCTTTCCCGATTGGGGAGATTGCACAGTTGCCCGTCCATTAGATGCGGGAATTACTGTTCCGAACAGGTTGATCGTTTCGGTAAAATCTCCCGATTTAATTTTTTGTGTGTAGATATTAAAAAGAAATTGTGTTTCTTTTGGCACAATAAAATTTCCTGAAAAATTATTTCCCTTGGCATTATCATCATGACCTTCATGTGCGGAAATAGTTTCTATGTTGGCAGGTATCATGAGTGTAATGCATAAAAGAATTGTTGCTGTCGGATTTATTTTTCTTTTTCTTGTAATGATCAGTGTGAGGATAATTCCTCCCAATAATCCGGCACCTATCCAAATACCATATGATTTAAAAAAGGATTCATCACTATGTGTGGCTTCGGCAACAGGTAATTTTTCCCCAACTTTAATATCTTTTATCTGGATTAAGTCGGCGCCTAATTTCGAATTAATTGTAATATTGAGTGCGTAGCTTTTTTGTTCCGGAAATTTGGCGCTTATCTGATAAATACCTTTATCAATCCTTACTGCATCAAATTTTAAATCATTTTCCGATGAGATAATTGCAAGCTTCGCAGAATCAACCGGTTCATTTGTAACATAATTACTTATTAATAATTGAAGCACCGTTTCATTTCCCGGCTCGATTTCAGGATATTTGATAAGTACTTCATATTTATCTGAATTATTTTCAGATGAAAAGTATGTAAGCGCTGCTTCCTGTTTGGTCTTTTTGCCATGTTCCTCATCGTGCGCATAAAGATGCACTGGCAAAATAAACAGTATAAAAAATATTTTTTTCATCAGTTTCCGTTTAAATAGTCTATTTCGATAACAGAAGAATTATAGTTGCGCAAGGCTTCAATATAATTGAGCTGAATTTCAAAGGCATCATTTAATGTTCTCAGATAATTCATAAAATCTATTTCCCCTGACTCTTTCAGCCGCATTGCTGTTTTTGTAATTTCAGTTGCATTAGGCAATCCTTCTTTTTCATAATAGCGCACCGTTTGTTCATTACCATAATATGCCGTCAATGCATCTGTTTTTTGTTGTATTAAATTCCTTTCCTGTATTCTCAAATTGTTTTCTGCAATGGCAATTTCTGCTTTAGCCGCAGCATTATTGCCGCTGTAGGCATTGACCCATAGCGGAATGGATATGCCTGCTTTATAAGCAGGGGTGTAAACAGCATCTTCCTTCAGAGGGGCTGTATAGCCTAATAAAATATCAGGCATCACCTGCGCCTTTACGGCTTCATATTGCTTTTGTGTAACCTTTACATTTTGCTCTGCATATAAGTAAGAAGGGTTTTGCAAAATCATTATTGAATCATTCTTTACATTTAATTTTGCCAATTCAGTAACAGCAAAGTCATATTGTATAGCGGTTAAAATAGAGATCTGTTTTTTTAGCTTTACTAATTCAGCCTGTTCATTTATAAATTGTTGATGCATCTCTCCATACTTCGTTTCTGCGAATATCTTTTCAAGATAATTTGTATTTCCAGATTCAAACGATTTTGCTGAAGCATCTTTTATTTGATTAAATACAGAATCCTGCAATTGTAAATAATTGAGTTTAGCTGAAGCATATTGCGCCTGCAAATAAAGAAGCCGGATGTTTTTTAGCAATTCACTTTTTGTTACAGCATATTCCTTTTCAGATAATGCAGTTTTCTCTCTATTTAACTGACCTTGTTTTATATACTGAGATGGAAAATCAAAAGTTTGCTCAACAGATAATGTCAATGATTCAAATGGGTTTTGCTCTACAAATATTTCCGGGTCGGAAATATTCCACGATGTTTTTTGCAATGCCCGTTGCGCATCTATTTTCAGCATCGCATTTGATAGCAGATAATTGTTATTCAAAATAGTGTCAATTACCTGCTGTTCGGTAATTGTCTGCTGTGCAAATAATTTTGCACAGGAAATGATGAATAAGATATATAGAATTATTTTTTTCACTTTATATTAATAACATGAAAGCAGATATTCCTACCATTAATAAATCTTCAATAATAGTAACTGTACTCATTGGTAAATTAAATACTGTTCCAAGACAGGCACATTGAATTATTTTTTTATTCATTACACTTTGTACCTGTCGCAAACCATATTTTTTATATATAATTTCATTTCCAAAAGCGGGGCAGAAAAAACTGCCCCTTTCCACAATTATGAAAAACTATTTCACTACAATAATTTTCTTTGAAGCAAAACCACTTTCAGTTTCTAATTTTAATGTATATGCACCTGCGGAGTATCTTGAAATATCAATTTGCATTTGACGGCCTGTAATTCCGCTTTGGGTATAAATAATTTCACCCAATTGATTTAATACGGTTGCAGTCACATTTATATTTTGATATTGGGTTTCAAAATTGACATGGATTATTCCATTTGATGGGTTTGGAAATACTGAAAAACTATTTTGCAAATCATGGTTGGGAATTGCAACTGTATTTGTAATATTCACCCTGACCAATTCATCCTCATCCTGATCTACAAACCAAATAAGACCATCAGGTCCGATTTTGATTCCCATCAGACCAGTTCTACCTGTTTGCAATCGTTTTAATTCAACTGCCGGTACTGTTGAGATGTCATAAATTATAATTTCCCCTGTAGCGTGATCACCAACAAGCATGTAATTATCAATCACATCAATTCCAACTGGCTCAATTAATCCGGTATTAACAATTTCAACCCAATCTGTATTTTCTATTTCATCAGCTTCAGCTAATGGTTCGTTTGGATGTGAAAAAGTGCCGGTTACATTTCCTGATTCCGGGTTCATTCTAATTATTCTTCCATTTCCGGCGTCGATAACATACAGAAAATTGGAGCTCTTATCATATACTAAATGTGACGGCAAATCATCGTTAATCATATTTACATCGAAATCGATATATTCCCAAACTTTACCATCTGAATGGTCATCATTACCCGGACCATGATCTTCTTGAAAATCATACATGTGTATATATCCGTGATAGTCACAAAACACAAAAAATGCATTGTCTTTCCATGCAGCAATTCCCATTGAGAATGGGCTTTGGTGTAGCATATCCAGGTGACTTCCATTACCACCGGAAGGTTCTGCATAAATATCCATATCACTAGACCATAATGTTGGGCCTGTAAATGTTCCTCCACTATGATTTGCATCTTTAACTCCGGGAGCTGTTGCAAAATTAGTATTCTCACTAAATGCAATTGCGGTTGGCAAACTCATAAAATGCCATGCATTGCCATCCTTTTTTAATTCAGATGTTTGGCTTGGAAGCCCGGCGTTCCAAAAAGTGACTGTCGATCCCCCGGAACCTTCTGTTCCTTTGTTAGTAATCCAAACTTGTTTTTGAGTTAAAATTGGATGAAAATCAAGATCCGTTGGATTATTTATTTCATCGTCAGCTTCGCCTATTATTTCATACTCTTCTACAAAAATTAAATAATCGGCAATATTATTTGGTATAGGGTCCCCGATTACAATTTCTTTAGAAGTAAAATCATTTGTTGACAACAAATCATCGTTGCCATTAATTTTCCCGGAAGATAATTTTACATTATAAGTTCCATTAGTTAAAATATTCCAAGAAATGGGATGCACAAAATCAGTTGCAGTAAATGGCAATACATTTAAACCGGTAATTGTTGAAACTGTTTCCGGACCTCCATCTATGGAATAAGCTACTTCAAGTGTATTAATAATAGTTGCACCATAGTTAAAAACGGCACCTTTAATAATTACGTCTCCAGGGTTATTATAAGGGTTTACAATTACAGCAACAACTCCTGCATCATATTCTAGAGGGCTTGCAACTTCAAAATTAAAAGTATTACCTGCTCCCGTACCTGAAAAATTATAAACTTCATAAATATCGTCAAGAATAACGGAGAAAGTCATTCCACCATCACCATAATCATCAACATATTTAATATCGTAAGACCCATTATCAATACAGCCGATATTTTCACTTATAGTGATATTATCGCCATATCCAAATACGGTAGTAGCATCTTGGTCACCGCCACCTGAGCAGCCAACCTGAACATCGTTGCCACCTTCCCAAATTGTTGCCACACCGCAGGAGTTTCCGGCTGGAACTAATTGCCAATACCCTTCGTACCCATAATCGTCAGTACCAACCTCGATTTTTAAATCCATTTGTTCAACGGGACATTGCGCTAACAACCCAGATGGCATAGCACCTAGGAGCATTATTAGTAAATTACACAATGTTGTCCTCATAATTGTAAGTTTAATTAGATTAATTAATATACCTTAAATTTATTATTTCAATGATTGTTATTTATAATTTCACAAAATATTTAGTCAGTTGATTGCCACTAGATTTAAGTTGTATTAGATAGGCACCGGCAGGCAATTGGCTCACATTTATTTCTATATTATTTGTATTATTTTTTTGGGAAGAAATTACTTTTTCACCTATGTCGTTGAATATTTTATACTCAACATTAGATTCCATAGTAATTGTTTGGACTGTAATAAAATCTATAACCGGATTGGGATAAATGATCCAGTTAGAAAATAACTGCGATTGAATGCTATTTTTAGTTGTATCTACAACAAGAAAACTCCCCATCATGCCGTCATCTTCATGATGCAGCATATGACAATGGTACATATATGGAACTTCATCGTCTGCAAAGTCTTCAAACTTTGCAATTACCTCAACATAACTCATTGGCATAACTAATACAACATCTTTTAATCCTTGCAAATGCAATGGTACCGGCCCACCATTTATATTGTCGATATTAAATTGAATATCATGAATATGAAAAGGATGCGCAATACCGGTATTGTTTTGTATTCTCCATTTTTCAACATCATTAATATAAAGAGTTTCGTTTATTACCTCCATGTCAAAGTGCTCGCCATTTATATTAAAAGGGCCCATCACTTGACCTTCAGGGTCCATCATCACATCAGGTTGCAAATTAAATGTTCTGGTATTATCGTATGTTATTAAAGGTTCATTTGCAACTAATACATCGGGAATTGTTAAAACAGGGTCAGCCGTTTGGGCTACTACATTTATTTGTAAAATTTCAAAATCTGCTCCATTTAATGGATTCAAATTATAATCGGGTATTTCACCACCCATCATTCCTGTAACTGTTGCCGCGCCATAAATACCATTTACCATTTCCGAGCTGTTACTCATTAAATAAATAGTTTGTCCTTCCATGCCTTGCAAGTCCAACAAAATTTCACCTCGCTCGCCCGGTGCTAACAACAATCTATTCATGGGCAGCGAATTATTTAATAATCCGCCATCAGTGCCAATTAAATTAAATTCTTTGTCATTCGTAAATCCAAAATTATATACTCTCATTGAAGACCCGTTTAGTAATCGCAAACGCACCACTTGAGCCGGTGCATTTAGAAATGGGTCAACTGTGGCATTTACACAAACAAGTGTATCATCTTGCGTAGCAATTGCAACTTGGTATAAAATATCGAATGCTTTAGTTTGAACAACAATTGGAAAATCATCAATACCATAACTTCGTGGGAGGTTAATTGCAGCTTCTGCACTATCCTTTATAATAAAAAATCCTGCAAGCCCTCTTGCAACTTGTAAATCTGTTTTACCTAAACCATGCGGATGATACCAGAAAGTACTTGCATTATTTAATATTTGAAATTGCGGACTCCAAGTTGCACCTTGTTCAATAATTTGATGCGGGCCGCCATCTGCCATAGCCGGCACATGTAATCCATGCCAATGCATAGTTGTAGAATTGCCGGTACCGGTTAAACTATTTGTAACGTTTAATGTAACCCAATCCCACTTGTTAACAATAATAGTGGGACCTAAAATATCTCCATTTATGCCATATGTTGGCGTATTAATGCCATCAAAAAACTGTGTCGTTCCATTTTGAACATTTAAGTTGAATGCCGTTCCGGTAATTGCCGGTGGAATGGTAAGTGGATTTTGAGAGCAAGCATAAACAGCCATGCATAAAAAAAAGTTTGCGATTAAAAATTGCTTTTTCATTATAATTAATTATTTATAAATAATTGTTTCCCTTTTACAATTGTTTGCCACTTTAGAATATAAATGAAATATATTCCTGTTTTAAATGAAGCTACATCAATTGACACTTCCGATTGAAAGGATTTTCCTTTAATTAATGCACGTCCTGTTAAGTCGCATACGAAGTATTCAAAGCCATCATTTATGTTAGATGAAATAAGTAGGCTATGGATTTGCGGATTGAAAATAAAATCAAAAATTGATGAAATTTCGTTAATAATTGTAGGTTCGCCTGCAGTTACGATCCAAGTGAGTGTGTCAACTATTTCCGGTGTAGATACTTCCCAAATAGCATATTGAACTAATGAAGATCCCGGAATAACTCCAGGATTAATGCCAACCGACATTAATCCAACATCTCCATTAAATACAGTATCCATAGTGCCGCTGTTAGGAAACCCTTCAAAACAAGTTCCATTGTCACATAAATTTGCAGTCCAACCTATTGGATAAACAACATCCACTTTTTCATAACTAAAGATTAGAGAACCGGTAGTTAAATTATTTTGCAAAAAATTAAAATGATAAATATCATTATATGGAACCCAACCGATAATAGTATCATCCGGTGTAATAGAATAATTTTGCGCAGGCAAAATGTTAGTAACTGCTATCATAATAGCAGTTACCACCATACTTATTTCTAATCTTATGAATTTCATTTTAATGGGATATTACAATTTGCTTAGATATTGTTGTTGTGCCTGCTGTAAATCGCAGCATATACAAGCCGCTTTCGAAAGGATTTGTATCAATACGCTCTACAAATTCGCCCGTCGGTACATATTTAATTTCGTTAACCAAAATTACTTTCCCGGTAATATTAATCAGCTCCATTTTTATTGCTCCATTTTCCAATAAATTAGCTTTAACTTCAAGTTGATTATTTGCCGGGTTAGGCAACAAATTTAAATCTGCAATTATTGAAGGAATATTTATGACACTTGTTTTCTCTCCGAATAGAGCAAGTATAGAATCGGCCATTTCAGTAGTGTCACTATTAACAAAACTTTGTGTAGAGAACATAATTCTATGGTCGGTTCCTCCTAATAAAACAACAGTGGGCATTCCAAAGCCGCCATAATATGCAACCGGGGTTGCACCGCTATCCATTGGCGCATATAATGGCAATAAATTATCCTCCACCCAAGAAATAGAATAATCGCAATCAGTTGAATTTTGAAACGGAAAGGCATATGCTTTTATCATTCCGGGATAGTTTATCAAAATATCATCTGCCATTGTTTGAATTTTCTTAGCAGGTGGCGGGCATGAGCCACAATCAGGCATAAAGAAATGCAGAATAATAGCCTTTCCTGCATCGAGATCAGCAAACATATCAACTGAATTGCCATAGCAATCTAGGCCTTGAATTTGCATGGCCGTTTGCGCGTTGCCTACCATAATAAATGAGGCAATAATAACTGTAAGTAAGAGTAAATTTTTCATAATAAATTAGAATTAAATTTGAGTAAAAACTTAATTTTTAAAATAGTTAAATAATAATGAAAATCCCATCAGGGACACCTGTGAGTTAAAAAAAGGAGAATTAAAATCAGATGAGCATGCTGGAAATCAGCACTGGAATTCCCTCTTTTGCAGGAGGGGGGCTATAACCGGTGTAAATTTGACCGTCAAATTCAGTTTTAGCGTCAAAAAGTCCATCTGCAATTGGGTTTGCAACATTTAAGTCAGATTCAGATGAAAACACCTTTGCTATATCAGTTATAGCAATAGAAAAAAATTGCCCTGTGGAAAGTGAAAACTCTAAATGCTTGTCTTGACAGTCGCCACTTGGGTTGCTTTTTGATGCAACAGGAGTAAGTTCATTGCTGCAACAACTATGAACTTCATCTACAGTATTGCAACAGCTATAAAGATTAAATGTACACAAGGCAGAACAGGCATAGCTTTGCAACATCCCAAATAGGATTACGATTGCTGTTCCTTTAATTCCTATGTTTACTGCTGCTGACATAACTACTACAAAAATAATATAAATTTTGAAAAAACGCTTGTAAAGCATAAATGCTTCAATTAGCTTGAGCAATTTCGGTGGTTTAGTCGCTGAAAAACTTTCGTGAAGCCAAGCTGGAGTTAGTTTTGGAGGGCATGTCAGTGAATTGTCATTTTTGGGACCGGGATGTTGTTAAGGCTCTTGTGGGTTAATGTAGGATTATTCCTTTTTCCAACCCCACGATTCCAAGAAAACATATGAATTCACCACAAATTCAAAATCAGGAATATTCTTGGTAAAAGCAATTGCATTGTCTGTAGCTAAACTAATTTTCAAGCAGCCCGTTCCATTTCCGATATATGCATTGGCTTGCCAGTTGGTATCGTCCTTCATTTCAAAAGCTGAAAAATAAATTATTCGCGCTATTTCTCCACTGCTTAGTGTGATTGTTGAATCGCGCAAAACATGAACATCTGAAGCTGCCGTATTACTGCCATGGAGGTCACCTTGCAATACTTGCTCCACTGTTTCATAATCGGGCTCATATGGAACATCAAGTGCATAAATAAATCGTTTGCTGGTTTCTTTAGTTTCCCCATTCGGGATGAGCAGACTAATTCGCCCTGTTTCATACGGTGATTGAAAAAAATACCATCCGGCCGGAGATGTTAGTTGATAGCGCATGTTAGGTGCGTTGATAGTTGCTACTGTTTGTGCCGGTAATGATTGAATTAAGCAAATGCAGAGTATGAAGATGATTGTTTTCATTTTACGAATGTAGTGAGAAAAATTGGGGATATTTATTTTCAAGCTGAATTTATATGGAGGTATTTACAATTGCTGCAAGAGGTAACTAGATCAAGTTTTTAAAAATCTACAAATTGGTAATTATTTTAACCAAAAAAATACAACTCTGCATATAATATTTATCAAAACAATCTAATATTTACTTAAGCAATGCTAATTATTTTAACTAAATATATTACTTTTGGGTCATAATAGTAACCAATACTTGTAATATGCCAAGAAAAACAGCTCCACTGCCTCCAACACTGAAGCATACCTTTAAGCAATTAGGTGAAAACATCCACCTTGCTCGTTTACGCCGCAAGATCACTACCACTATGCTTGCAGAGCGCGCAGGTATGAGCAGAAATACGCTTAGAGCCATAGAGCGTGGTGATAGTGCCGTAACCATGGGTGCCTACGCCAGTGTATTATTTTGTCTGGGGTTGGAGAAAGATTTATTGGTTATTGCGCAAGATGATGTGGTAGGTAGGAAATTGCAGGATGTGGCCTTGATGAGGGGTGGAAAATAAATAATAGCAGACATGAGCAAATCATCTCAAAAGCAGATTCAGGTATGTGCTCATTGGCAAGGATTAACCTCGCCAATGGTAATGGGAATGCTTGCTGTTGATCAATCAAGAGGTAGCGAAGTGTTTTCATTTACATACAACAAGGATTGGCTTCAATCGCCATTTGCGAAACAACTTGATCCGGATTTAGGTCTATTCACCGGGCCTCAATATCATCGAAATGAGCATCCCAATTTTGGTATTTTTTTAGACTCTTCACCGGACCGTTGGGGCAAAGTGTTAATGAGAAGACGTGAAGCGCAGCTTGCCAGAGAAGAAAAAAGGCAACCCAAAACTTTATACGAATCAGATATTTTGTTAGGCGTTTATGATGGCCACCGTATGGGCGGACTTCGGTTTCGGTTATCAGAGCAAGGGCCTTTTCTCGACAATAATAAAGAAATGGCAGCACCTCCCTTTGCAAAACTGAGAGACCTTGAATTTGCGAGTCTGCAGTTAGAAAAAGATGGTGCAGAAGATGAAAAAGATTATTTAAAGTGGCTAAAACTTTTAATTACACCAGGCTCCTCGCTTGGTGGTGCCCGTCCTAAAGCAAGTGTAATTTCACCTGAAGGTGATTTATGGATTGCAAAATTTCCGAGTCATAATGATGAAATAAATACTGGCGCCTGGGAATATGTTGCGCGACAACTTGCAGTTGACGCCGGTATAGAAATGTCAGATGCGCACATTCGAAAATTTTCCGGTAGACATCACACATTCTTGACAAAACGATTTGACAGAGCAGAAGGTGAACGTCTGCATTATTCTTCTGCCATGACACAACTGGGTAAAAAAGATGGTGACAATCACGCTACCGGAGTGAGTTATTTGCATCTTGCCGAATTCCTCATGCGCAACGGCTCTCAACCCGACCGCGATTTAGAGCAATTATGGCGACGCATTGTATTTAATATTTGTATATCGAATGTGGATGACCATTTGCGCAATCACGGTTTCCTGCTCGACGAAAACGGGTGGAAACTCTCACCTGCTTTTGATGTTAATCCGACACCTTATGGAAATGGACTCACTTTAAATATTTCAGAAACAGATAATGCTCAAGACCTTGAATTAGCAATACAAGTTGCTCCCGATTTTCGCATCCAACACAAACAAAGTAAAGAAATAATTTCCGATGTAATAAATAGTGTGAAGCGATGGAAGGAAGTTGCTAACGAAGTTGGGATTGGGAAAAGTGAAGTGGAGGGGATGGAGAATGGGTTTAGGTTGGTGGGGGGATGAGGTTTTTTTGAAGTTACTTCCCAATACAAATTCTATAACTATTTTGCAATGCCCTGATAGTAAAGGGTTCTAAGGTAGTGGTATATTTTAGGGCAACAACTGGGCAACAAAACCCACTAAAACAAGTGAAAGCCCACCACAAAGAAAAGAAAATATGTTGTTCGGTGTAGAGTGTGTTTGTCCTTATCATAAGCTAAAGCAAAGATAAGGTTACAAACTATCTTAGTTGCTTGGCAACTGTTTCAAATTGTAATCCCATATACTGACAGAACTCTTCAACAGTAACAACTTGATGTTGCTCCTTGTTGAAATAGTCTTTAATCCTCTTGATAAGGTATCTGCCATATCTATCGCTTTTGCCTGTGATTATCTGAATGTCTTTCGGATAAATACACAGTCTATTCATTTTAAAAATACTTGTTTAATACACTATCCATACTTCGGATATGCTTTATCTATTGCAAAGATATTACTTATTTACGAGTGGTAAAAGTGTGTTTATTGGAATAATGAAGCAATATCGGAAATAGCGGAAGAGCAAGTTTGTAGACACATATTTAGTGGTTTAGTTTTGTATCAAATTGTTTTCTTAACTCATTAAATATTTAATAAAATGGCACAACAAAAAGGCATTATAAAACTGGATGGTACAATAGGCGGTATCACCTTTTACAAATCACAAGACGGATATTTGGCTCGTGAAAAAGGCGGTGTATCTGCTGACCGAATTGCAAATGATCCAAACTTTCAGCGTACCCGTGAAAACGGTGCAGAATTTGGCAGGGCTGGTAAAGCAGGGAAAATTTTACGTACTTCACTAAGAGCTTTACTGCAAAATGCATCTGACAGTAGAATGGTTAGCCGTTTGACAAAGCAAATGGTTAAGGTAATTCAGATGGATGCTGTAAACCCTCGTGGAGAAAGAAATGTTATTGATGGTGAAGCTGAATTGCTGTTAGGGTTTGAGTTCAATATTAATGGTAAGTTGGGTACTACTTTGTATGCACCTTATACGTCCAATATTGACCGTCCAACTGGTATTTTAACTGTGGATATTCCTTCTTACATTCCATCGAATATGATTGCTGCTCCAGGCGGTACTACTCATTACAAAATCATTTCCGCAGGTGTGGATGTGGATTTTGAAAATGAAACTTATGTTGTGGATAGCAATGCCTCTGCAATATTGCCTTTGGATGCTGTTGCAACTGCTGTATTAACACTCTCCAATACTGTTAACGCAGCCAGTACTCACCCTTTATTCGTTGCAATGGGAATTGAGTTTTATCAGGAAGTCAACGGAACAATGTATCCATTAAAAAACGGCTCATTCAATGCTTTATCATTGATAAATGTAAGCGGTTTATAATTTCTTTCTTATCGGTTAAATGGAGCCCTGCCCATGTGGTGGGGCTTCTTATTTTAAGAAAAAAGCAAAGCCCTAAAAGGGCAATGCTGATAAGAAACGCTGACCAGAGGAATGAACCCAAAGGCAACAACCGCAAGGAAGATTATAAACCCTGATACCCGGTGAAGGAGACCAATTGAAAAAAGCCCTACGGACGTAACGCTGATAGCCATACCGAGAAACAGGAACGAACTGGGAAATGGCAACTGAAGTAAAAGGACAAATGCCTGACTGGCTGCCTGATGAAATACGTGGATGATTTTGCATAATGAAAAATTTTATATGCTTCTCTCTGCAAGGGGGATTAAAAAACCAAAAGGAAACGGAATAAATGATAGCCTTGTGCGGTGGCTTTGTGTTTATGCCGTAGTCTTTTGGTTTTTTTAGTGTCGGGCTTGTGCGATTGCCCCCCTTGCTATCTTTGCATATAAATTTTTTGTTGGGCAAAAGCATTTCCCCAGGTTATCGCAGCCAATACGGCTACCTTTTAAAGTGCCTGTACATCATTGCTTTTTTTACATCGGCTAAGAGTGCCAAAGTTTCGTACATCTGCTTTTCTTTTCGTTCAATTAGTTTGACTTTATGCACATCTTTTACAAAAGCATATTTGTTTTTACTGACTTCTTCGGCTTGTGCCCTTATGGTGTTTTTAAAATCATCAATTCGTAAAAATGGAATGACTGAACCTACAAGGAACTGATGAAAATGCTTTGCTTTCCACAAGCCAAAGGCAAGGGTTTTGTAAAAATCCATTTCATCTGAATTTTTGCAGGAAATTACAAAGCAATTAGGGCAAGATTTTTCAAGTGGTTTGCCACTATTTAAACCTTTGCAAAGAATGAATAAATCAAAATCTGTTGTTTGAATTTTTGGGTTGAATGTTTGAATTTTTGGACTGTGCATAATACTTGCTTTAAAGTTTGTATCTGCTTTAGCCCTTGCCTACGCTTTGCTTCGCTTACGCTACGCAACACATATATAATTTGACAAAGAAAAAAAACAGAAAAAAAAAGAAAGCATTCTGATAGGTGGCGGGGCTAAAAAACCAAAAGGAAACGGAATAAGTCCCGAAGGGTGAAAGGCAAATACCAATAAAAAATAAAAGATTATTTGCCTTTCATTATGCCGTAGTCTTTTGGTTTTTTTATCAGCGTGGGCTTGTGTGAGCCACCTAATTTTGCTGCACTTTTTATTTTTATTTTTTTATCCTCTTTTCAAAACTGTATTCAGGATTTCAATAAAAATTCCACTGATAAAAACCGATTGGCTTAAATCAAAATCACTATTCAAAAAACGAAATGTCTTTAGTGCGTTGGATTGGGGCTATATGTCGCAGAAAAAATAAAGCATACCATACTGTGGTAGCGTAGGGAAAAAGCAAGTGTATGACTGAATGGAATGTTGCAAAAAGTGCGGAGGTGCTTGGAGTGGCTTGTAGCTTTTGCTTGTGTGTGATTGCGTTTTTTGTAAATTATTTCAACACAAAAAACATTGTAGCGTAGGCAAAGCAAAAGCCAAGACACGGAAAGCAAAGGGTTGGTTTTGCAATATGGAATGAGGGAATACTCTTGCTGTGCGGTGCAAAATAAATGGTGAAATGAATGGAAGTGTAATGCAGTGGAAGGTAGTGTAGCGAAGCGAAACGCTGTAACGAAATGGAACTGGAATGAATGAACCTTTTATTGCACATTGCCATCAACAACTAATGCTTTATTTTTTTCT